>Ga0136643_10000199_pt1 | contig 62592 bp, 46 predicted proteins | sample TergutLab28metaG_FD_96883 | JGI IMG/M metagenome (GOLD analysis project Ga0136643, IMG submission 96883) | Labiotermes labralis P1 segment gut microbial communities from Petit-Saut dam, French Guiana - Lab288 P1 (version 3) (version 3) | ecosystem: Host-associated > Arthropoda: Insects >... | reverse complement strand
ACCTTTGGTCAATTTCAATGCTTTTTTTCTACGTGCCCTTGCGGCAACGACATTTACTGATCTTGGCATGTTTTTTTGTTTTTTTTCTGTTAAGCGTCCCGTTTCACCGAGAACTTACCGAGCTTAACAAATGTTAATACTTAATTTCGGGAGATTAAACACAAAGCATGAGTCTTACATTTTTCTCATCTGCCGGTGTAACTAAGGCGCTGTAAGTCAAGTTACGTTTGCGCTTGGTTGATTTTTTCGTCAGAATGTGACTTTTGTAAGCGTGTTTGCGTTTGATTTTTCCCGTACCGGTGAAAGAAAAACGTTTCTTTGCAGCCGATTTTGTTTTCATCTTAGGCATTTTGCTTAGATTTTTTGATTTGATTTTACTACTTTTCCCCTTTTAAGGGGTGCAAAGATACGAAAAATATTTGGAATAGACAAATTTATTGACAAATTTTTGTTGAAGGTGGAATAGTCGACAGATGTCTCGCTCTGCTCGTCATTCCGAGCGAAGCATACGAAGTATGCGAAGTCGAGGAATCTCTTTGTTATTTTTGGACATTATTCCGGCAACATCACCACTTCAATGGTATTCCCTTGTCTCAAAATTTCTTTTGCAAAATCTTGGATGGCTTTGGCGTCGGTTTTTTCGAACGTTTTTTGCCAAGGGGTATGTGTATTTATTCCATTGAAATAGAAGTTCCACAACGCTCCGTTCCAATAACTGTTTTCTTTTAGATTTTGCTCAAATTGAGATCTCATGTTGCTGTGCGTATTTTGAAAATCTTCGGCAAGAGGACCATTTTCGGCAATTTTCTTGATTTCATCGTGAATTACGGCAACCAATTCTTCCATCAGTTCAGGGTCGGTATCGAACGAAATCGTCAGATTGTAGCGTTGTTTTGGAAGCGTTGTAAAATTTCCACGAACACCAACACCATAGGTACCACCACGCTTTTCGCGAACCTCTTCGGTATAACGCAAACGAAGCACACGAGACAAATAATTCAGTGCCATTGTGTTTTCCGGAGTTTGATCTAACATGCCGGTGTAAATCACATTCACACTAGCTTTTGCAACGGCCAATGGACGTTGGAAATGATTCGTAACTTCGCCTTGAACCGGATAAAAACCAAGATCTTTGAAGTTTTCTTTTTTATTTCCGGTAAGACTTCCGAGATATTTTTCAATCAATGGTTTGGCCGTTTTCGGATCAATATTTCCAACAAAATAGAACGTGAATGCACCCGGATTTGCAAAACGTTGTCTGTAAATCTCTCTGATTTTTGCCAAACTTAATTTATCCAAACCCGCTTCGGTTATAGGAATTACGCGAGGATGGAAATTGTTTAAAAGACGAGTTAATGTATCACTCAAAACAGCAGCAGGATTTGCACCTTGATTAGCTACAAAATTTCTTAAACGCCCCATAGTAATATCAAAATCGCCTTGTTCAAAACGTGGAGCCGTGAAATAAAGATGCACCAATTGCAACGCAGTTTCTAAATCTTTTGGCGAACAAAAACCGCTAAAACCTTGACTAAGCTCGGAAAGTGTAGGCATCACCGATACTCTTTTTCCGGTCATCATTCGATTCAACGTTGTGCGGTCAAACTCGCCAACACCGGATGTTTCAATCATTCCCATAATGTTTCTCGTGGCTGCCCAATCAGCGTCTGAAAGCAGAGACGTTCCGCCGAAACTGAATCCTGAAAACATAATCTCGTCCTGTCTGAACGGTGTTGGTTTCAAAACCACTTTCATACCGTTGCTCAACGTCCATTCGATAGCGTCTAAATCTGTGTTTTTGGTTTCTTTGCTCACTTTTCCGGCTCTGATAGTTTTTGAAATAAGCGGTCTGTCAACAACTACATCCACGTAGGGTTCGAGTTGTTTTCTTCCAACGCCGTAGATGACGATGGAAAGCATTTCATTGTCGGGAAGTGCAACATCGTCTTTATCCGGACCGGAAGCGAAAACAATCGTATTTGGCCCAATGTTAATGATACTTTTGAAAAAATCGTTAAGTTCGGCAACTTGAATAGTAGGATTGAATTTTTTTACCATATTCAGCCATTGTTGTTCACTCATAAGCGGTGCATTGTTTTGAAAATGAGCGTATGCAGGACGATTGAAATTATTATGACGTTTGGTGTTGCGTTCGGCAAAATTGCTTTCGTGGCTTCGTAATGTGTTGGCTTTGGCACGTTCGAGTTCGGTTGCTGTAAAACCGAAACGACGGGCTTGTTCAACGATCGTTAAGGCCTCGTCGAAACCGTCCGTAAGTTCGTTGTTTTTTGTATTCACCATCAATGAGAATGCATCTCGATCACCCGCAAAGTTGCCAATCGCACCAAAAGCACTTTGGAATTTTGCACCGGGCTGTTGTTGAGCTTCGCGTAAACGAGCATTGAGCATAGCCGAAATGTAAGTGTGTAGCAAGCCGTAGCGAATATTTTCTTCGGTATTGCGATTTGCTTTGTCGAATTTTTCAGGAAATTTGATCACAAAAGAAACGCTGTTGGCAGTCAATTCAGGGTCTCTGAAAACATTAGTCATGGGCTCAATGTTGTCGCAAACATTAAATATTGCTTTTTCTTTTGGATTTTCGGGCATTGTCAATGTGCTGAACAATGCAATTACTTTTTGCTCCATCATATCCACATCGAAATCACCTACAAGTACTACAGCTTGCAAATCCGGACGATACCAATCGTGATAAAAATCCAAAATATCTTGTCGTGTAAAGTTGTTGATGATGGACGTGTCGCCAATAACGGTGCGGGTTGCGTAGGGCGTTCCAGGGAAAAGAGTTCTCATTCTTTCTTGAAAATTACGTTGCATTGCCGTGCGCCTGGTTCTCCATTCTTCGCGGATAACGCCACGTTCGGCTTCTATGGCTTCTTCTGTGGCCAAGATATGTCCAGTCCAATCGTACAAAACAAGGAGGCAAGAATCAATAATCCCTTCACGAACGAGAGGCACGTCGGTAAGCATGAATTGCGTAAGCGTTTGACTTGCAGAAGCGTTGATGTTTGGTCCAAATGCCAACCCGATAGATTGCAGCCAGTCGACCATATCCGACTTACCCGGAAAATGCTTGGTTCCATTGAAGGCTAAATGTTCGAGGACATGTGCCAATCCGTTTTGATTGTGAGTTTCGTGCAATGCTCCGATGTCGTGAGCAATCCAAAATCCGGCTCTGCCTTCCGGTGTGGCGTTGTGGCGGATGTAGTATCTCATGCCGTTTTCAAGGGTTCCCATGCGCCATGCAGGGTCGATTGGAGCAGGGGTTTTAGCGAAACCCAAAGTGCTGAATGCAAACAGTAATGTTGCAAAGATTAAATGTTTTTTCATGGTTGTTTTAATTTTTATTTTGCAAAGATTTATTTTAAGCTTTATTTAATCGATTATGATTCTATTTTAGGATACAAAGATACGATTTTTTTTGATTTAATTCATATCTTTCAATCCTTTCTCTATTTCCTCAATACTTGGCAATGCCGATTTGTAGTTTTCGGGCAATAGATTAGATAGCTCGTATTCGGAAATACCAATGGGTTGATTGGTATTTTCCAAAGCATATTGTACCTCAATGTTGTCTTTATCTTTGCAAATTATCAATCCTATTGTAGGATTGTCGGTTTCTGCCTTTTTCTGATGATTGATGGCTGAAATATACCCTCCCAATTTACCGGCATGTTCGAGTTCGAATTCCTTTGCTTTTAATTCGATAACCACGTAACAACGAAGCTTCAAGTGATAAAAAAGCAAATCTATAAATCGTTCTTTCTTGCCTATTTTTACGGGAACTTGTCTGCCCACATACGCAAAACCTTGCCCTAATTCAGTTAGAAATTTCGTGATATTGGTGGTAAGTGCGTCTTCCAATTCTCTTTCTTTGTAACCATCAGTAAGGGTTAGAAAATCAAAGTTATATGGGTCTTTTACAATTTCATTGGCTAAATCGCTTTGCACTTCGGGTAGAAGTCGTGAGAAGTTAGTCAGTGCTTTTCCTTGTGCCCCATATAAGCCTGCATCCATAAAATTCATTAAAACGGCTCTACTCCAACCGTTTTCTATGGTTTTTTGAACGTAGAACATGGCTTCTTTAACGGATTTACATTTAGTGAAAATCAATACGTGATGAAACCAGGGAATTTGAAAAATTGGGTGAGTTTCTAATTCTCTCGCAACTTGCGAGAGAATTGTATTGTTTTTATTTTCAATCATTTGTAATTTTCTCGCAGCTTGCGAGAAAGTTTCGTCAGCAAGTTGTTGACGAATTGAGCCGTCTTGGGTATAAAACAAATAAAATTGTCTCATACGATACAAATTTTGAACAGAAAATCCTTTCATGTGCGGAAATTCCGAACGCAAATCGTTACTCAATTTTTCAAGGAATTTGCCGCCCCAAGTGGCTTCCATTTGGCGAACGACAATATCTTGCCCCATATCCCAATAAAGACGGAGCAATTCCTCGTTTACTCGCACCGCCGCTTTGATTTGGCTTTGACGGATTTTGGTTTTGAGGTCTATCAGCCATTGGCGATAGTCGGTGGTTGTTTTTTCTGGTTTATTCATATTTTTTGCAAAGATACGATTTTTTTTTAACTCTTTGTATTTTTGCAAAACTAAACTTTATTTGATGGTTGAATCTATTGTGAAAAAAAGCGGGAAATTTATTTGTTATTATAAATCTTTTTCATATCTTTGCAAAAAATATAACTCCATAATGTTAACTAAAATCTAAAAAAACATGAAAAAAATTATCATCACAACAGCACTTGTTTCATTTGCTGTGATTTCGCACGCACAATTATTTATCGGCGGCGGCATTGAATTTAATTCTACATCCGATAAAACAACTGTTTCTGAAGACGGTTATTGGGGGAAAGTAGATCGTGAACGGACAGTATCATATTCTGATTTTTCCTTTGCACCAATGATTGGTTACTATGTAAACGACAAATTTGCAATTGGAGCAAGTATTGTTTGGAATAAAAGTACTGAGCTTGAGAAATATAAATACATTAGGCCGAGTTTTACCGATTTAGAAGAAGAAAAACTTGAAAACACGCTATTTGGTATTCAACCTTTTGTTCGTTACACGTTTTTGCAACTCGGTAAATTTTCTGTGTTTGTAAATGCAGGAGCACATTTTTTAACAGGACCGGGCAAGTTCAAATACACAGAAGAACGGATAGGATCTTGGCCCTATTCAAGAACAGAAGAAATTGATCTTAAAGTATCTTCTTTTGGTGTTAATATTGTTCCTGTTTTGGCTTATAATTTAACTCCAAAAATCAGTCTTGAGGCCGGATTGAACTTTTTGAATTTAGGATGGAATTCTACCAAAATGAAAGCAGAAGATAAAGATAAAAATAAATACGAAAATAATGTGTCCTCGTTTACTGCTGGCGTAAGCCCTCATAATGTTGTCAATGTTGGGCTTATTTCGGTAGGTTTTATCTGTAAATTTTAAGAATCAGCAAAGTGAAAATCGACAAATCACTAATTTTATCTCAAAAAAATTTGTTCATGTCAAAAAAAAATCGTACCTTTGCACTCAATTTATAAATGAGAAAAAGAATAAACCGTTAAAAATTATGTATTTAACAGCAGACGTAAAGAAAAACATTCTTACAAAACACGGTAAATCCGCAGTGGATACCGGCTCTTCCGAAGGACAAATTGCCCTATTTACACACAGAATCCAGCATTTGTCGGAGCACATGAAGCAAAACAAAAAAGACATGGTTACCAAACGCTCTTTGGTGAATTTGGTAGGTCAACGTCGCCAAATGCTCGACTATTTGAAAGAACGCGATATCACCAGATACCGTGCAATTTTGAAAGAGCTTAACTTGCGTAAGTAATCTATTTGAAAAAAATATTTGGAAAGGGGCGCCATTCGTAATAGCTTACGAACGTGCCTTTTTCTGTTTGTATAAGATGTAAAAAAAAGAAAAAAGATGTTAGGAATTCAAAAAACCTTTTTACTCCCCGACGGTCGGGAAGTAATGATCGAAACCGGAAAATTGGCGAAGCAAGCCGACGGTTCAGTAGTTGTAAAATGCGGCAACACGATGTTGCTCGCAACAGTTGTAAGTAAAAAAGAGGCAGGCGAAAATGTAGATTTTATGCCACTTACAGTGGATTATCAAGAAAAATATGCAGCGGTAGGACGCTTCCCCGGCGGTTTTTTCAAACGTGAAGCTCGTCCTTCGGAATACGAAATTTTGATTTCACGATTGATTGACAGAGCACTTCGTCCGTTGTTTCCGAGTGATTATCATGCAGAAACGCAAGTTTTGGTGTATTTGATTTCAGGAGATAGAAACGTGTTGCCTGATGCTTTTGCAGCATTGGCAGCGTCTGCAGCGTTGGCAGTGTCGGATATTCCGTTCAACGGACCAATTTCAGAATGTCGTGTAGCCCGTATCAATGGAGAGTTTGTGATCAATCCTACGGTTGAACAATTAAAAGATGCCGATTTGGATTTGATCGTTGCTGCTTCCGAAAAAGACATCAACATGGTGGAAGGCGAGATGAAAGAAATCTCGGAAGACGTGATGATTGAAGCTTTGAAGGTGGCACACGAGGCAATTAAAGTGCAATGTCAAGCGCAACGTGAATTAGCCGAAATGGTTGGAAAAACACAAAAACGCGAATATTCTCACGAAGTTCACGATTTGGATTTAAAGAAAAAAGTATGGGATTTTTGCTATCAAAAATACTATGACGCTTCTAACGAACGCATTGCCAATAAAGCCATTCGTGGCGAAAAAATCAAAGAGGTTCAAGAGCAATTTTTAGCAACCATTTCGGAAGAAGAAGCGGCAGAAAAGAAATTCATGTTGGGCATGTATTTCCACGATTGCCACAAAGAGGCTGTTCGCAATATGGTTTTGGATACGAAATTCCGCTTAGATGGACGCAAGACAGACGAAATTCGTCCGATTTGGTCGGAAGTGGATTATTTGCCGTCTGCACACGGTTCTGCGATTTTTACGCGTGGTGAAACGCAATCGTTAACTACCGTAACTTTGGGAACAAAACTTGATGAAAAGCTAATTGATGGCGCAATAATCGAGGGCAAAGAAAAATTCTTGTTGCACTATAATTTTCCGCCATTTTCAACGGGGGAAGCAAAACCAAATCGCGGAACGGGCAGGAGAGAAGTCGGACACGGAAACTTGGCGCTGCGCGCACTTAAGCCGATGTTGCCTTTGGGCGAGGATAATCCTTACACTATCCGCATAGTTTCTGATGTTTTGGAATCCAACGGCTCGTCGTCAATGGCGACGGTTTGCGCAGGAACACTCGCCTTGATGGATGCAGGTGTGAAAATCAAAAAACCGGTAACGGGTATTGCGATGGGGTTGATTTCCGATGCAAGCGGTAAATTCGCGGTATTGTCTGACATTTTGGGCGATGAAGACCATTTGGGCGATATGGATTTCAAAGTTTGCGGAACGCGCGATGGAATTACGGCTTGTCAGATGGATATTAAAGTGGATGGTTTGTCTTACGAAGTGTTGGCACAAGCCCTTATGCAAGCGCATGCAGGACGTCAGCATATTATGGATGAAATCACGAAAACTATTGCAGAACCGAGAGAAGATTATCGCCCGTTTGTTCCGCGTATCGTACAAATGACGATTCCGAAAGAATTTATTGGCGCAGTGATTGGAACAGGTGGAAAAGTGATTCAAGAAATGCAACGCGAAACCGGCACAGAGATTGCGATTGAGGAGCAAGGCGAATTCGGTATCATTGATATCGCTGCAGCAAATAAAGATGCTATTGATGTTGCAATCGCGAGAATCAAAGCCATTATTGAAGTTCCGGAAGTTGGAACCGTGTATCAAGGTAAAGTAAAAACACTTCAACCTTTTGGCGCATTTGTTGAAATTTTGCCGGGAAAAGATGGCTTGTTGCACATTTCGGAAATCGACTGGAAACGCATTGAAACGATGGAAGAAACAGGCATTAAAGAAGGCGATACAATCGAAGTGAAATTGATTGATATTGACAAACGAACCGGAAAATTAAAACTTTCTCACAAAGTGCTTCTACCAAAACCTGAAGGTTATGTAGAGCCGGAGCGCAAAGAGCGTCCGCCTCGCAGAGATGGCGAACGTCGTGATTTTCGTAGAGATGGCGACCGTCGTCCGGAAAGAAGAGATTTTAATCCTTCGCGTCCACAAAGAAGAGAGGAATAATGACATCATGATAAAAGAAATCCCTGCAATTTGTGGGGATTTTTTTTGTTCAATTCAAAAAAAAATCGTATCTTTGTAAACTGCATGCGAAAAATTGTCACTATACTTGTTCTTTGTAAGATTGCGTCACTGGGATTTGCTCAAGATACAATTGAGCAGGCTCCGGTGACGACGTTTTCGGAAATATCGGATTCTGCTGTTATATCCGACTATATTGAGCAAGATAGTGTTAAAATTTTGCCTCTAACATTGCATGTGTCGCAGGAAAGTTTCTTAACACGACATTTGCGATATTTCGACAAACGTTTCGATGTTACGGAAATCGTGGAGGAAGACCTAAACTACGAACCACTTTACGAAAATGTGGATTCGATTTTTCAAGAGCGATTAAACCAAATCAATACGCTCATGCATTTGCCGTATAACCCGAGAGTTCGTGCGTATATTGAAGTTTATACCTCGCGTAAACGCAATCAAACTCGAACGATGTTGATGTTGTCGAGATACTATTTTCCGATTTTTGAACGAGAATTAGCAAAGCACGGGTTGCCGGAAGAATTGAAATACTTGGCCATTATCGAATCTGCGTTGAATCCGCGTGCAGTGTCGCGTGTGGGAGCATCCGGACTTTGGCAGTTTATGTATCGCACGGGAAAATCGTTGGGATTAAGAGTAAATAACGAATTAGACGAGCGTTTTGATCCTGAAAAATCCACCGAAGCGGCAGTGCTTTATTTGAAATCGTTGTACAACAGATTTGGCTGTTGGACATTGGCGATTGCGGCATACAACAGCGGGCAAGGCACTGTAAACAGAGCCATTACACGAGCGAAAGGTAAACGTGATTTTTGGGAGATCTACAAATTTTTACCGAGAGAAACACGAAATTACGTACCAGCTTTTATCGGTGCAACCTACGCAATGACGTATTATCGTGAGCATAATATCATCCCTTCGGATACGGATTTCCCTGAAATTATGGATACGTTGATGATTAATCAAAAAGTCTACTTCGATCGAATAGCGCACTTTACCGGTGTACCCATTCAAACCATTCGCGATCACAACCCACAATATAAATTGGATTTCATTCCGGAAGACAAAGAACCATTTGTGCTGAGATTACCGGCGATTTACATTCTAAGATTTATTGAGAACAGCGATACGATTTTTACAAGTCCGATTCCTGAAAATGTTAGGCATGCAATCGAATTATTGGCAGGAAATCAATCGTCGAGAGGAGCTTCAAAAGTTACTTATCGCGTGAAACACGGTGATAATTTGAGTTCGATCGCCGCTCGATTTGGTGTTAGAGTCTCTCAATTAAAAGAATGGAACAACCTAAAATCGGATCTTTTAAAGATTAACCAAAATCTTGTGATTTACACCACAAAACCCAATCACCAAACCGGTAATGTGGCGGCGCTTCAATCCAAGAATACGTCTACTACAGATGGTAAATTTGTACATCACAAAGTGCAAAAAGGCGAGACGTTATTTTCGATACAGCGCAAACATCCGGGTTCAACTATTCAAGACATTATCAACCTAAATAATTTGAGCGATAGCGGAAGTAGGATTTACCCAAATCAGGTGTTGAAAATCAGAGTGAATTAGACTGTGAAACCATACAAGAATTTTTTATTTTTTTTATCCATACTGCTTTTATTGGCAGTGGTTATGCTTTTTTGGGGTGGAAAAAATTATAGAATTGGCGAATATTTGCAATTTCGAGTTCCGAATTTTAAAAGCAATCAAGCAGTTGATCGAATAGTTGAGGAGTCAAAAACACCGATAATTTATGTCATGAGCGAAGAGGAAAAAGCGACATTTTTAGCGATAGATTCTTCAGTGCTTGCCTATCCCGAATTGCAGGATTTACGGTACTATCCGTTGGAATACGCGAATGTCAAAGGCCATCCGTTGATTTTGCTTTTTGAGCATTTATCAACAATGACAGATACGTCCGAGTTGATTCGAATTTTGCATTATGGGGATTCTCAAATTGAAGGAGATCGGATTACTTCTGCGATTCGAAGTTATTTACAACGTTCGTTTGGAGGCTTTGGTATGGGTGCGGTTCCACTGTTCGGCCCGGTAACTATGTCGTCTTACGTGGTTGAAAAATCCATGAATTGGAACAGAAGTTTTATTACCGATCAATTACCAAGTAACTCGTTTGGTGCTTTGATGGGTTATTTACAAGGTGCAACAAACCATGCTGCAACGGTGAGATTACGAGTTTCGCCTTACGTTTTGTATCCTGAAGCAAGTTATTTTTCGAATATCAATATCTTGACATTAAACACACAAAATCTTGAAAACATTGAGGTTTTAGACCGTTCAAAGATCATTCGCAATTTTCAAAACCAACGAGTCGGAGACTATTTTTCCTTGACAAATTTTCCGTTTGATACAACTCAAAGAAATGTCGAAATAATTTTTAAAAATCCCCGAATGTCTCAACTGTTTGGTATTTCGTTAGATTCGAGATATGGGATTGCGGTGGATAACTTGCCCATACGCGGTTCGTCAGGCTATATTTTTACACGTCAAAAAGCGAGCTTGCTTCAAGAAAGTTTTCAACTTCTAAATACCAAATTAGTGTTGTTCCAATTTGGTGTTAATGCTGTACCGAATAATCCGAATATCAAAGTAAATGCAAAGGCTTTAGAGAATGCGTTGGTTCGAGAATTAACGTTTTTAAAAAACTTGATGCCCGATGTTGCTTTGATTGTTATTGGTGTTTCGGACAGAGCGTTCAAAGACGGCGAAACGTTTCGAACCAATCCGAATGTACCTTTGGTTAGGGATGCGCAGAGAAGCGCTGCAATTCGTACAGGTTGCGTGTTCTGGGATCTGTATGAAGCCATGGGCGGAGAAAACTCAGTAGTTAACTGGGTGAATCAAAAACCGGCTTTGGCGGGAAAAGATTACACACATTTTTCGGCAAGAGGAGCGCAAAGGGTAGGAGAGATGTTTTACAAATCGTTGATGATCGAATATCTGAATTATTTGAAACAGCAAAAGGAATACGCTCTCAAACAAAAATTGCAAGAATTAAATGAATTACGCTAAATATATCAGTATAGCCTGTATTTTGGCCATTTCCACGCAGTTTGTTGAGGCTCAAACCTGCGAGCAACATGAGCATTCTTACCCATTTTTGAGATGTGGAGAAAATGAAATCAAACACAAAGGACGTTCGTCGAAAAAGTTTAAATTTTTCTATGAAAAACTTTTAAAATTACAGGTTCATGGCGCCGGACGCTTGAATATTCTGCATTTCGGCGATTCTCACATTCAAGCGGATCATTTGCCAAACCGGATGCGTCAGTTGTTACTTGGAGAACAAACGGCATGGTCGGAAGGAGATAGAGGAGTGATTTTCCCATTTACAGTCGCAAAAACGAATAATCCTCACAGTTATATTGTGGACTATTCGGGAGAGTGGTCTAGCGTTCGTAATGCAAAATCTGATGGTTCGGAAGACTTGGGATTAACAGGAATGTCCATATCTACAACCGATCCGTTAGCGATATTAAAAATTTCACAACCGCAAACAGGTTATGTAACAAGCCCGTTTACATGCATTCGAGTATTTCATTCTGTTGGTGAGAATGTACCGAAAATACGGTTGGTTCAGAGTGATAATCTGATGTTTCAAATCACGAATGAGTCTTGCGGTTACACACTTTTTGGTTTGAATAATCCGATGGATAGTTTGACTTTCGTTTTTGATTTTAAGAAAAATACGACACAAGAAATATCAATTTATGGCATCAGTTTGGAAAGTGGAAACGCAGGCTCAACGTATAGCGCACTTGGCGTGAATGGTGCAAGAGTCAAGGATTTGCTGAAATCCAATTTGTTGGAAAAACAACTCTTGGTTGTAGAGCCTTCGTTGATTATTTTATCGTATGGCACCAATGATGTTTACCAAAATTTTAATCCAACCGAATTTCGAAAAAACTACACTGCACTCATTCGCCGCATTCGAGCCGAGCTTCCAAATGTGCCTATTTTGTTGACAACTCCTGGCGATGCATTGAAAAACGGAACGCAACCGATAAAAGAATTTCCACAAATCATCAAAATTATTTACGATGTAGCAAAAGCTAACGATTGTGCTGTTTGGGATTTTTATGCTGTGATGGGAGGAAAAGGTTCTATAGACGACTGGTTTCAGGCCAATCTTGTCAATAGCGATAAACTTCATTTCATCAGAAGAGGCTACGAGCTTCAAGCGGATTTGCTGTTTCAGGCATTGATACAAAATTATTTAAATACTATAAAACATTAGCAAAAAAACGAAAATGAGAAACAATACCTAAATAGCAAGGGGATGTCTCGACTCCGCTTCGCTTCGCTCGACATGACGGTATCAAGAGATGCAAAGAATGGAGTGAAGGTTTTGGTGGCAAAGCCGCCAAAACCTTCACTCCTCCCTCCTCGGCAAAACGCCGTCATTCCGAGCGAAGTGCACAACGTGCACGAAGTCGAGGAATCTCATTGCTACAAAGGGGCATGCTACACCAATAGGGAAATAATAACTCATAACTCTTAGTTCTTAACTCTTAACTCAAAAATGAACGAATTCCTAACATATCTTTCATCGGACCCGTTTCTGTTCACAAACATCAAGTTTTGGGTGTTCTTTGTGTTTGTTTTGGGAATTTATGCGATTATTTTTAGAAAGAAAAAATTACGAAATGCGTTTTTGTTTGCGGCGAGTTTGTTTTTCTATTACAAATCTGCGGGGTATTTCTTTGTTTTACTATTGTTTTCAACGGTTACAGACTATTCATTTGGAATAGCAATTAATCATTTTCAAAAAAAATGGAAACGAAAATTCTTTCTGATTGCCTCTTTGGCTGTGAATTTGCTTGTTTTATCGTATTTCAAATATGCCTATTATTTTACCGATATTTTCAATCAAATTTTTGGAACAGACTTTGTAGCCATTGACTATTTGGCGCTTTGGACAAATCAACTGACAGGTTCCGATTTAGATATATGGACGATTATTTTGCCTGTCGGCGTTTCGTTTTACACGTTTCAAACGATGAGTTATGTGATAGATGTGTATCGAAAAAAAGTGAAACCGATTCGCAGTATTATTGATTTCGGATTTTATGTTACGTTTTTTCCGCCATTGGTTGCAGGACCGATTGTTCGTGCTGCCGAGTTTGTGCCGCAACTTTACCGAAATTATCAAGTTTCATCGCGCGAATTTTCGTTTGCTGTGTTTTTAATCGTGAGCGGATTGATCAAAAAAATGTTGATTGCGGATTATATTTCGATTAATTTTGTGGATCGAGTGTTCGAAAATCCTATGCTATACACAGGTTTCGAGAATTTGATGGCAGCGTATGGATATGCCATTCAGATTTATTGCGATTTCTCGGGATATACCGATATTGCTATCGGAACAGCCTTAATTTTAGGCTTTCAACTCCCTATAAATTTCCGATCGCCATACAAGGCAAAAAACATTTCCGATTTCTGGAGACGTTGGCACATCTCGCTTTCGACTTGGCTCAGGGATTATTTATACATACCATTAGGCGGAAGCAGAAACGGAAAAATTGTGATGTTTTTGGCGTTAATGCTAACGATGTTGTTGGGCGGGTTGTGGCATGGAGCAGCAACGAAATTCGTGATTTGGGGCGGATTACATGGACTTGCGTTAGTTGCTCATAAAATATGGGTCGCATATTTACCCAATAAAAATCCACGCAAAAAACAGCGTTTCAAAACTATTGTTTCGATATTCATCACGTTCAATTTTGTTTGTTTTGCATGGTTGTTTTTCCGCGCAGATTCGATGCAAACTGCCGAACAAATGCTTTTGCAAATGACGTATCGAATGTTTGATGTTAACATTCTGACGATAATTTCGAATTATGCAGCCGTGTTTTCCTTGATTTTATTAGGCTTTGTAATGCACTGGCTTCCCGAAAATATCAAAGAAAATTATCGCAGTGCTTTCCACAAAATTCCAATCGTGTTGAAAGTTATTTTAGTTCTTTGCGTGATTTTATTCCTATACCAAATAAAGTCTGCAGATTTGCAACCGTTTATTTATTTTCAGTTTTAACGAATTGTTGCCCCCAATTTTTCAGTCATTTGTCTCATCATTTTTTCCATTACACCTGTGATTTGTTTTTCACTAAGCGTTTTTTCAGAGTCTTGCAGAATGAACGAAATCGCGTAAGATTTCTTGCATTCCGGCAATTTCTCGCCTTCGTAAACATCGAATAAATTGACCGTCCGAAGTAAATTCTTCTCTGCATGAAAAGCCAATTTTTCGATTTCTTCGAATGTAATTTTTTGATCGACTAACAACGCCAAATCTCTACGTACTTCTGGGAATTTCGAAATTTCCTGATACAAAATCGGTTTCTTGGGAAGTGCTTTTAAAATATCCGTCCACGAAATATCTGCGTAATAAACATCTTGTTTGACATCGAAATATTTCAACGTTGCTTTTGAAAGTTTTCCGAATGTTGCAACAGTCTTGCCATTCAGAATATAGGATAAACCTTCGCTGAAATATTCGGGAACCGTATTTTCAATTTTGTAATTATCCAATCGAAGCCTTGAAAATACGGTGTTTACAAGACTTTTCAGATAATTAAAATCAACCGTTTCCAAAGGTTTTTGCCAGTTTTCGGCGCGTTTATTTCCGCTGATGAAAATTGCTAATCGCTGGATTTCCTTGTATTTCTTGGTAACCGAAGCGGTTGGTTCTACATTCGGATTTTTTTGGTAAATTGTTCCAAATTCGTACAATTTCAAATCTGTGAGTTGATGATTGCAGTTGTAGGCAATGCTCGTAAGCCCACCAAACAGAAGGCTTTGACGCATTACGTCCAATTCGTTGCTCAATGGATTAGCGATTATAACATTGAGGTTGGAATCAAATCCTTTGACTTCTTCGGTGTGTTCGGCTTTCGTCAACGAGTTGTTCATGATTTCCGAAAACCCATTGTTGGTAAGGAAATCCGAAATTTGATTATAGACTTTTTCGCGATCGGGCTTGCTTGAATGTTCCAAACTCATTTGTGTTGTGCCTGTATTGGGAATACGATTAAAACCATAAATGCGCAAAATTTCCTCAATCACGTCTACATCACGAGTTACATCCGCTTTGTTGCTTGGAATTTTCAATGTTAATTTTGGGAACTCTCCACTGATGCGAATTTCAAGTGATTGTAAAATATTCATCACAGCTTCTTTCGGAATATCATTTCCAACCAAACGGTTCATTTTTTCGCAAGAAAAATCAACGATTTTTGGCTCGATTTTTTCAGGATAAACATCTACAATTTCAGACGAAATAGTTCCGCCTGCGACTTCTTTTATTAACATTGCTGCGCGTTTCAGCGCATCAATCGTAATGTTCGGATCAGCGCCACGTTCGAAGCGAAAGGAAGCATCCGTTTTCAATCCATGTAATTTCGATGTTTTACGAATGCTCACCGGATTGAAGTATGCACTTTCCAAGAAAATTGCGGTGGTTTGTTCGGTAACACCGGATTTCGTACCACCGAAAACGCCGGCGATACACATGCCTTCGTCAGCGTTACAAATCATCAGTTCGTTTCCGTCAAGTTTTCGTTCAACATCGTCCAATGTTTTGAAAATAGTGCCTTTAGGAAGTTTTTTAACAATGATTTTTTGTCTCGAAATTTTTGCAACATCAAACGCATGTAAAGGCTGACCACATTCCATCATCACAAAATTAGTTGCATCCACAACATTATTTATTGGACGCAAACCAACGGCTTTCAAGCGATTTTTCACCCAATCCGGAGATTCGCCAACTTTAATATCGGAAATAGTAAGCCCTGAATATCGCGGACAATCTACAATATCTTCAACATTTACCTCAATTGGAAGATTGGTATTATCAATTTTGAAATGGTCTAAATTCGGATATTTCAAATGCTCGTTACCAAGCGCTTTTGCATTAATCACAGCAACGACATCTCTTGCCACGCCAATGTGTGAAGTGGCATCGTTGCGATTCGGCGTCAGTCCGATTGTAAACACAACATCCGTTTCGATTTTAAAATAGTCGGCAGCCGGAGTCCCTATAGCAGTGGATGGTTCGAGCACCATAATGCCATCGTGATCATCACCTAAGCCCAATTCATCTTCAGCACAAATCATACCTTCGGAAAGTTGTCCGCGAATTTTGGATTTCTTGATTTCAAAAGGCTCTTCGTCGCCTTTGTAGATCGTCGTTCCAACTGTAGCAACAGGCACTTTTTGTCCCGCTGCAACATTGTTTGCACCACAAACGATGTGCAATAATTCAGGAGCACCAATATTCACAGTTGTTACTTTCAGTTTATCCGCATCCGGATGTTTTTCGCAAGTGACTACTTCGCCGATGACCACACCTTTTAAGCCTCCACGAACAGATTCAACAGATTCCAAACTTTCAACTTCAAGTCCGCAATCGGTTAAAATAATCGACAATTCTTCAGGTGTTTGTGTGATGTTGGCATAATTTTTTAGCCAATTGTAGGATATTTTCATTTTTGATTTTTTGTTTTTTGATTTTATCGTCGCCATTCCGAGCGTAGTCGAGGAATCCCCTTGCTATGGGATGTCTCAACGGAGTTTATCCTGAGCGAAGTCGAAGGGTTCAACATGACGTGTTTTAATATCGTATAGTTATTCCGGCATTCAAAAACGAAAGCCCATAGCCGAGTTCCGCGAAAATAGATGCATGAGGTTTGAAATAATATCGTCCGCCTATAAAGAAATTGTAACCGAGGTTAAATCCGCTTCTATCTTTTATTTCACCTTCAATACTCGACGAAATTTTGTGCGACAAAAAACGAAATCCAAAACCTACGCCACCATAAAGGTCAATGTTTTCAGGGAAATCATCTTCATCCCAAATCTCATGAAAATATAAAGCCACTCGGGGAACAAAATAAACTGCTGTCCAAGTTTGTTTATCTTTTTCCAAACTTAAACCATGATGAAACCCAAATTGCGCACCAATACTAATGAAACCTAAACCTTTGAAAGGAAGGAGACTACGCTCAACCAATATATTTGGAGAAGGGAGATTCAAAGATTTTGGAACCGGATCTTTATGCACCCAACCGAAACCCAGTCCGAAAGAAGCCCTGTTTTCCCCAATTTTAAACGCTTGTGCATGAATAGTGCCAAATAAACTTAGAAAGCAAACAATCAAAATAGTTTTTTTCATATTAATTCAAAATTTTCATCTGCAAAGATACAAAAAAAATTGCTTATATGAAAAATTATTCGTATCTTTGCAAAAGATTTGTGGACGAATTTGACTGCTTGCAACCACGTAAAAAAACGCTAAAATGTAAACAGGTATACCAGCATTGGTTGTATGCAAGCGAACTTTCCACAAGGGGAGTTCTTTTTTTTGTAAAAAAAAGAACAGGTACGAGGTTGCTGGGTACGAGGTGTACTAGTAAGCACACCTCGCACCCAGTACCTCGCCACCCCGCACCAAATATAAAACTACAAAACTATTAAAACTATGAGCTATCTTTTCACCTCAGAATCCGTGTCCGAAGGACACCCCGACAAAGTAGCGGATCAAATTTCCGATGCTTTATTAGACCAATTTTTACGTTACGATCCGGAATCGAAAGTGGCGTGCGAAACGCTTGTAACAACAGGTTTAACTGTGTGTGCAGGTGAAGTAAAAACGAATTGTTATGTAGACGTGCAGCATATTGCTCGCGAAACCATCCGACAAATCGGTTACACCAAGGCCGAATACCGCTTTGATGCAGATTCTTGTGGTGTGATTTCCGCTATTCATGGGCAATCGCAAGACATCAATCAGGGCGTTGAACGCAAAAAAGCCGAAGATCAAGGCGCGGGTGATCAAGGCATGATGTTTGGCTATGCGTGTAACGACATGGATAATCATATGCCGATGCCCGTTGAATTATCACACATTTTTTTGCAGGAATTGGCTGCCATTCGTAGAGAAGGCAAGCAAATGAAATATCTGCGTCCGGATTCCAAATCGCAGGTTACGATTAAATATGAAGACAATGGAAAGCCGATAGCCATTGATGCTATTGTGATTTCCACGCAACACGACGATTTTTCGGAGGAGAAAAAAATGCTTGATACCATCAAAAAAGATGTGGAAACCATCTTAATTCCGCGAGTGATCAAAACATTGCCAAAGCGCGTACAGGCGTTATTTAATGCAAAATACAAATTATTTGTAAATCCAACCGGAAAGTTTGTTATCGGCGGCCCTCACGGTGATACAGGCTTGACAGGCCGTAAAATTATTGTTGATACTTACGGTGGAAAAGGTGCTCATGGCGGTGGTGCATTTTCAGGAAAAGATCCTTCTAAAGTGGATCGTTCGGCTGCTTATGCAATGCGACATATTGCGAAAAATCTTGTAGCAGCAGGTGTTTGCGAAGAGGTATTGGTTCAGGTGGCTTATGCAATTGGGGTAGCACAACCTGTTGGATTGTATGTGAATACCTACGGAACGTGCAAAGCCAAGAAAAACGGCAACGTCATGCACGACGGCGAAATTGCAACTATCGTTTCTAAATTGATAGATTTACGCCCTTACGCAATTGTAAACCGCTTCGGTTTGAAAAACCCGATCTATTTGCCAACCGCGTCTTACGGGCATTTTGGAAGAGATACGTATAAAAAAGAAGTTGAAGTTTTTTATTCCAACAAAGAAACCAAAACCAAAAAAATTGGCAAAGAAACCAAGTATTTCAAAACTGTTGAATTTTTTGCTTGGGAGAAATTGGATTTGGTGAAGGATTTCAAAAAGGCGTTTGGCGTGTGATTGTCGTTTCGACTCCGCTCAACGACCGTATACGGTGGCTGAGCGGAGTCGAAGCCTAAAATTCAAACCTCAAATGTTTCACCGTAAGCCCATTATACATCAATTGTTTCAGTGAATCAATCCCGATGTCCAAATGGAATTGTGCAAAATTTTCGCTGACCATGTGATCGCTTGACGATGTCTTCACACCTTCGGGTGTCATTGGATTATCAGACACAAGAAGCAACGCGCCTGCTGGAATTTGATTGGCAAATCCGGTGATTAAAATGGTTGCCGTTTCCATATCAATACCGATACATTTGAGCGAGTGTAAATAATCTTTGAATTGTTCGTCGTGCTCCCAAACACGGCGGTTTGTAGTGTAAATCGTGCCCGTCCAGTAATCTTTACCGTAGTCGCGAATGGTTGTAGATACGGCTTTTTGCAAACTGAACGCAGGTAATGCAGGTACTTCTTTCGGAAAATAATCCCTTGATGTTCCTTCACCACGAATAGCTGCAATCGGAAGAATAAAATCGCCGAGTAGCGTTTTTTTCAAACCGCCGCATTTACCCAAAAACAAAACGGCTTTTGGATGAATGGCACTCAGCAAATCCATGATTGTCGCTGCATTCGGACTACCCATACCAAAGTTGATAATCGTGATATTTTCGTGTGTTGCACACTGCATGGCTTTGCCAATTCCGAAAATTTCGACATTGAATTTTTCGGAAAATCGATACACATATTCGTGGAAATTAACCAAGAGAATGTATTCTCCAAACTGTTCCAATGATGCTCCCGTGTAACGAGGTAGCCAATTTTCTACAATTTCTTCTTTTGTTTTCATACGGAAATGTTATTAAGGTCATACGAAACCCTGCGGGGTTTATAGACGTGTTAGTTTTATTTCTTTTCTGTCAATGTAATTCGGATATTCAAATTGTGGCATTCCAAGCGCCATTCCTGCGTGAATGGTTCCGTTGATGCCCAATATTTTTTCCAGTTTTTTACTTCTCTGTCTAATGGCTCGAACTACAAAACCGGTGTAAAACTGTGATACACCCAAATTTTCCGCCATCAGCGAAGCATTTTGATAAGCAAGCTGACTATCCTCTCTACCAAAGTTTGAAGGTTTCGATGTATGAATCAATAAAACAGCGGTTGCACCTCGCAAAATACCTACATCTTTGCCTTGTTCGCGATAGCTGCGTTCGAAATTTCTGAATATGGTAACATATTTGTAAAGTTTAGGAAAACACCGTTTGAAAATCGGTTTAAACAAAGCAAAATCTGCGATTTTGACAATCGGCATATACGTATTTAACGTAAAATCTACGATAGCGTTGAGTTTTTCGGGATTGGTAATCAATGTAAAATCAACTAATTGTAAATTCATTGCTGTTGGCGCACGGTGGGCAGCTTCAAGAATTTGAGATAAAAATTCTTCGGGAATTGGTTTGGATGAAAATGTCCGATTTGAGCGTCGTTTGCGGATTAACAACAAGGTTTGCTCGGGTGTTGGAAGTTTTTCAACATCAATTTTGTGAACTTTTTCTTTTGGAAAATCACCGTGAACAACAGCATTAAAGCCACAAGCAGCCACACAATGTCCGCAACGGATGCAACGATGTTCGTGTGCAATTTGAACGGACTTCTCCGAAGAAATTGTAAAAATATTTGATGGGCAAACTTTTACACAATGGTAGCAACGCGTACAATTAGAAGAATTAATGCTTATCATAACGATTTTTTTGCAAAGATACAAAAAAATTTGGTAGTTTAAGAAAAAAATCGTAACTTTGCGTCGCGTTTGTAGCACAACCTATTTTGTGCGAAGGAATCAGGTGAAAATCCTGAACAGTCCCGCTGCTGTAAGCCGTGAAAACAAACGTTTGGCAAAAGCCACTGTGAAAATCAATCATGGGAAGGCGCCAAACGAACGGTAAGTCAGAAGACCTGCAACCGCAACAGTTAATAGCTTTCGTGGATTGAAGCTGAAAACTAAATCGGAACTTGTGGTTCTCTTTTAGCCTTCATCTTTTGTTCACAAATAAAAACGAAAATAAAAAAGATGAATAATACACATTTTATACGATCATTTAAAAAACTTGCGATAGGATTTCTCTTGACGCAAGGTGTTTTTTTTCAAACATTTGCACAATCGTTAGACAGTATTCAAAACTTGGATGGCGTGACAATCTCTGCTGCTGCGCGTCCGCGTATAAGTCCGAATATCGGACAATTACAATCGTTAAACACAACCAGTTTAGAACGTTTGAACGCTATTCAATTATCTGATGCGGTGAAATTTTTTGCAGGTGCAATGGTGAAAGATTATGGCGGAATTGGTGGACTGAAAACCGTATCTGTTCGAAGTTTGGGTGCGTCGCATACCGGAGTATTTGTCGATAAAATTCCGACGAGCAATGTAATGAACGGACAAATAGATTTGAGCCGATTTACGTTGGACAACATCGGTGAAATTCAGTTGTCAAACGATAATTTTTCGTCAACCTTGCAAACGGCTTCGTTTTACTCAAAATCTGCTCAACTCAGCCTTATTACTGCTCGTCCGACATTTAGCGAAAATCAGCATACAGATGCTGAAGTTTCGCTAAAAGTTGGTTCGTTCGGTTTGTTTAATCCGCAATTCAATATTCATCAAAAGATCAAAAAACAACTTTTTTCACTAAACGCAGATTATCAAAGAGCCAAAGGGAATTATCCGTTCAAGTTGGTTCATAAGGGGCAAACAATCTCAGGAACTCGTGAAAATTCGGCTGTTGAGAGTTTTCGTATGGATTTGATGTGGCAAAATTATTCTGCTTCGCGACATCAATATTTTGTCAAAGCCAATTATTATGATAATCATCGGCAGTTGCCAGGCTCTGTGACTGTATACAGTCCGAATTCGAGTGAACAAAAATTGTGGGATAAAGAAAAGGCTCTGCAAGGTCAGTATAATTACCGATTTTCGGATAGTACAACCATTTTGTTCAATGCAAAAATTTCGGAAACGTTTAATCGTTACATGATTCCCAATTTTCAAGATGATCGACCTTTGGATAATCAGTTTACGCAAACGGAATATTTTGGCTCAGGTGGTGTTCAAACTCGTGAATTCTGGGGATTTCAGACATCATTAAGCAGTGATATTATTTATCATAAAATGAGTTCAAATTTACCACAATTTGCTTATCCGACACGATTGACTTCGATGACCAATTGGACGTGGAATGCGAAGTGGCGTTCGTTTCTTTTTTACAGAAGTCTTTTACATAAAGCAACCTTTGAACATGCTGAATCTGATAATGCTGCAAAGAACAGACAGCGATTTTCTCCAACGCTCGGATTGAATTTTCAGCCTGCTTCTTGTCCTAATTTTTCTGCTCGGTTTTTTTATAAAGAAACCTATCGAATTCCGACGTTTAACGAACTTTATTACAGAAGTGTTGGAAACCCAAGACTTTCTCCCGAATTGGCAAGACAATTTAATCTCGGAGTTTCCATGGGAAGTTCATTGAATGAAAAAAAATATATGGCAATTTCTGTTGACGGATATCGCAATAAAGTTAAAGACAAAATTGTTGCCATTCCAATGAACAATTTGTTTACGTGGTCGATGGTGAACGTCGGAGAAGTTGATATTTTAGGGATTGATGCAACTTTGAAGGGCGGATTTGACGTGAACAAAAAACTTGATTTTTACAGCGAAATCAGTTATTCGTTTCAAGATGCAAAAGATGTAACTCCTTCATCAAAAAACTATAACCATCAAATTCCTTACACGCCAAAGCATTCCGGGAGTGCTGTTTTTGGGGCGAATATGTTTTTTACGTTGCAATATAGTTTGATGTTTTCAGGCGAACGCTACAGTTTGCAGGAAAATTCCACAGACACTCGATTAGAGCCGTTTTTCGATCATGGTTTTTCTATTTCAAAACAGATTTCTTTACGAAAAATTAACCTAAAAACGGCATTTGAAATTCTGAATTTTACGAATAAAAACTACGAAATTGTAATGTGGTATCCTATGCCGGGACGACATTATCGCCTAACCGTGAGGGCGCGACTCGCACCATGAAATATGGACGCAAGTGGGCGCGTAGACCGCACCCCTACACGGAAATTCAATAAAACATTAACAAAAAAATAAAAAACCATGAAAAAAATCTTAACCTATACAATGACTATGGCGATGGTACTCGTATTCGTTTCCTGTAAAAAGGAAAAAGACAACGATATTTTGGTAATAGACGTAAAATTGAACAGAACCACTGCTTTCTTGGTGCTTGGCGACACCTTACATTTGAGTGCAACCATTGAGCCGGAAAACGCGACTAAAAAAGATGTAACATGGTCGGTTACCGGTACGGCTGCCACTGTAGAAAATGGTATGGTTACGGCTGTTGAAGTGGGTGAAGCCATCGTTACGGTTACAACCGTTGATGGTAACAAAATAGCCAATTGCACTATAACTGTAACGGCTGAACCTGTTCCTGTTACGGGTGTAACATTAACTCCATCTTCTATCACATTGACTAAAGGTACTTCTTCGTTGCCACTGAACGCAACTGTGCTTCCTTCCAATGCTACAAACCAAACTTTACTTTGGAGCAGTAAAGACACAACAATCGCAACCGTGTTAAACGGCGTTGTAACTGCAATTACAGAAGGTACAACATTCATTATTGTAACTACACAAGATGGAAACAAAACCGACTCCTGCGAAGTGATTGTAACCACAGATTATGTTGCATCAAATCCAAGACTTCTTGTTTTGAACGAAGGTCTAAGAGGCATGAACAATTCGTCCATTACGTCTTACGACTTAGTAACCGGACAAGTTACGCAAGATGTGTTTTTTAAGCAAAACGGACGAATTTTGGGCGATATTGCCAACGATATTTTGATATATGGCGGAAAAATTTACATCTCTGTTGGGTTTTCATCCACTATTGAAGTTACGGATTTAGAACTAAATTCTATTCAACAAATTTCTTTGAAAGATGGTTCAAGAAATCGCGAACCACATGGTTTAGCCGCTCACGATGGAAAAGTTTATATTGCCTGTTTCGATGGATATGTTGCACGATTAGATACTGTGTCTATCGAAATAGATGGCTTTGTTAAAGTTGGATATAATCCTGAAAACATCGCCATTAGTAAAGGTTTTGCGTATGTAACCAATTCCGGTGGGATGAATTATTTGATAGGTCTTGACTACGATAGCACAGTTTCTGTTATTGATTTGGTAACATTCACGGAAGTGAAAAAAATCGTTGTGGAAAAAAATCCATTTTCTATTGGTGTAGATGCAAACGGTGATATTATTGTGGGTTGTCGTGGCGACTACATTATTCCTTACAGTTTGCATCGCATCAACACCACTACAAATACCTATGATAAAAAATTTGCAGGTATTACTCCTACCGATTTTGTGATGAAAGGTAACATTGCGTATTATTACAACTACAATTGGTCAACATTTACGGGCGAGTATGTTGAGTATAATACTGCAACCGAAACTATTGTCAGACCGAGTTTTATCAATAATCCAAGTTTGATTGAAACGCCTTACGCAATCAATATCAATCACGAAAATGAGGATATTTATCTTTCCAATGCGGAGTATATGGGTAATGGAAAAGTTTTTGCATTTGACAAAAATGGTGCTAAACGTTTTGAGTTTACGGCAGGTATATGGCCTAAAAAGATCGTGATTTTGAAATAAATGTCTGAACCTTGATTTTAATAAGATTTACAAGATTACCAAAATTTCAATTATTTACTAATACTAATCTTGATAATCTTGTAAATCTTAACAAAATCGTAGTTCTGACAAAAACGAACTATACATATTTCAATTCCTTCAAACACTGATGTATCAGTTGGAACGTACGGTCAATATCGTTGTCTAATCCTACGGAAAAACGAATTAGACCTTCCGACATACCCATCTCTTTTTGAACATCTTCAGGGATTTCTGACGATGTGCTTTTGCCAGAATTGCTGAACAGCGTTTTGAAATAACCCAAACTCACCGCCAAATAACCAACGCCTTTTTCTTGCATAAGTTCCATTAATTTGCTTGCGCGGTCTACGGTTTCCATATCAATGGCGATCATACCACCGAAGCCGAATTCGGCATTCATCATGCGTTTGAACAATTCGTGGTCGCGATGATCAGCCTCACCCGGATAGTTGCATTTCAACCCAATGGATTTGAATTTTTTCGCCAAATACGCAGCATTGTAACTGTGTTGTTTCATGCGAATATGCAACGTGTGAAGGTTTTTGAGAATGGCCGACGAACGTAGCGGATCAAGTACAGGACCCAATATCATCGCTGTTCCGGTATTCACATCAATCAATGAATTGATAAACTCCTCCGAAGCACAAATCGCACCGGCAACGCAATCGTTTTTACCGTTGATGAATTTGGTCATCGAATACACGACAACATCTGCGCCCAATTTGTAGGGTGCAACAATCATTGGTGTGAACGTATTGTCGACCATCAATTTCAAATTATGGGCTTTGCAAACCTTTGCCAATTCGGGGATATCGCTGATTTGCAACAACGGGTTGTTCATCGTTTCGGTGTAAATCAGTTTGGTGTTCGGACGAATGGCTTTTTTTACGGCTTCTAAATCCGTTGTATCTAAAAATGATACTTCGATGTTGAATTTCGGCACATAATTTTTCAAGAATGCGTAGGTTCCGCCATAGGTGGTCATGCTTGAAATGATGTGGTCGCCCGAATTTACGCATTGCAAAATAGCGCACGTAATTGCTGCCATTCCCGAAGCCGTTACCCATGCGGCAGGTGTGCCATCCATTGCGGCTAACGCGTCGGCAAGAAATTTGTTACTGGGATTCCAATGACGCGAATACAGGAAGCAACCTTCTTGTTCGCCCGTAAACGTGTCAGTCATTGCGCGCGCCTCCATAAATGTGTAAGTTGCAGAATCCGTAATTGACGGATTCACATCGCCAAACTCCCCAAATTGGAGCAGGTCTTGAATGTTTGATGCTGGATCGAATTTCATGATATTTTGAGTTTTTTTGTTATTACAGGATACGAAAAAAAATGATGTGATATTAATCTTTCGGCAATTCTACCATCACAGGTGTTTGTACGGGAAATGCTCTTCGGTGCGTTTTGACGCAACGCAGTGTAAATCCGAAAGCCTTATTGCTGTTGGCTTGCGAGAACATATCGTCCGAAATATTGAAACTTAAATGATAGCCGTGGTTGGGGCCAAACTCCGACGATGACCAATAATGAGCATACGATCCTTGACTGATTAACTCACCTTCCGGATTAGAGGCATACCCTTCAAAAGTAGGTCCAAAAAACATTTGTTTTTTGACCGGACGTGCATTTCTCTTGCTATTCATTTGTTTTTGAATGTCTTCCAATTCTTTTTGCAAGGTCATAAAGTCTTCTCTCGTAGGTACTGACCAGCCTCTCGGACAAATGTCTCTCTGAAAACGCGTAAGCGCACACCACGAGAACAAATCACCGCCATCGCTACCTTCTGCATTTTGTCTGCAATCAGCGCTGAAAGAACCGGAAGACCCGCCTGAAAAGGTTGTTTTCTGACAATTGGCGGCGATTACGGCATCCGACCATTCTTGCTTGCCGATTTTCCATGTTTTTTTCGACTTAAATTCCACTTTGCCAAGGGTTCTTCCCCAACCTGCGGTGTTTGTATTACAGCCGTCCGCTCTGGGCTGTGCTCTTCGTGTGCCTTGTGCAGTTGCAGTGAACGTACAAGCAACTACGATGGTGTAAAAGAAAATTTTTTTCATGGTTTTTTATTTTTTGCAAAGATACTACTTTTTTTTTAATTTTAAAAGGCGAATATTAATCCAACACCAAGGCTTAGGGTGAAAATATCTTTTTTGTAATCAAAATATTCTACAATACTTTCATTTGTGTATAAATTTATAAATTCTTTTTTCGAGACGATGTTTGTTTTGAAATGCGAAAGCATAATATCTGCATTCAAGAAAATGTGCTTTGATAATTTGTAGCCAAAAGAAGCCGAAGGTGCAAAAGTAGGAAACCTACCCCAAGACGATCCTTTGTTAGCAGAAAGAAAATGCCTGTATTCATTATTTGAGTTTTTTTCTTTCAAATGTGCTTGCCAATGAAATGTATTAATTGAAGTCATGCCAATTGAAAATGTTGGATATACATAAAATTTATCTGTTTCAAAACGATAAATTACACCCACATAAACTTGTCCAAAATCGGGTATTCCACCCTTATCACCACTTTCTAAATTTATATAATAGTTACTGCCATGTCTTGATCGCACACTTGCAATAAAATCATCTGTTCTGTTGCGGAAATTGATAGGGAATCCGAATCGATAGTTGAAATTTATTCCCCAATGCTTATGAAAAAAATATGATATTGACGGTACCATTGGAACTTGTACATAGTACGAATGATCTTTGTATTTGAGTATATAATCTGCTTCTGTGTTTTGCAAAAGTTTTGTTATAGGCATATTCGCACCAACAGAAAAAAGTCCGAGTTGCCATTTGGATTTATAAGCGAGAGGCTCCTGTGCATAAGTGCTACATACAAACAGCCCGAATAAGAAAAGTATCAAAAACAATTTATTTTTCATAGCAATTCTATTTCTGTGGTTTGTTCTTCAAAAATGTGCCCGTTTGATAATTCAATCCGAACTTTGAATTGATGGCGATTATTTATAGTTGGAACGGTCATAAGCATTAAATCAATTTCGATATCGTTATTCATATCATAACTTTTATAAGGGCGGTTTATATTTACTACATGATCTTTAACGCTCGAATATGTTTGTCTTACCTTAAAATATTCAGTAATTTCAGAGTTTTCAGAATGTAAATTGTCAAAATCATTTATTGTAAATACTTTTATGGACACAATAGTATCGACTGCACTATAGGTATAAGGGCACTTCCATGAAACGGCATACGCAGATTGAACAAAAATGGAATTAACTTGCTTTGCACGAACAATGAGCCTTTCCTCTTTTAACAGAATGAGTCGAATGCCATAAGCATTTTTATTAAATTGTAAAGCCTCCGACTCAATAACTTCTGCACCGCTGTTATCCAAGTTTTCCAATAGTAAACTGTTGTAAAAATAATTTATGTGCTGTTCTTTACAACGGCACGAATGAAAAATATTCGCTATCGGAACTAATAGTAAAACTAAAATTATTAATCTTGCTTTCATATTTGATTTTTTGTCGTCATTCCGAGCGCAGTCGAGGAATCTCCTCGCTATGGGATGTCTCGACTACGCTCGACATGACGTGTTTTTTTTACCTTATTATTTCTCAATTAATCTGTGTATTTAGTCTCAACCCGCCATTCGGGCGAATTTGCAAAATCCCCGAAACCACCAGCGTATCACCAAATTCAAGACCTCTTACCACTTGCACACTTCGTTCGGTACGAGTACCGATTTCCAAAGTTCGTAATTCTGCAATACCATTTCTATAAACGAATGCTTTATGTCCGGTTGCCTCTGACAGCAGGGCTTCGGAAGGAACCATTATCGCGTCTTTTAAAGGTGTTGTTGCAAATTGTACGTTTGCATAAGCGCCCGGAAACAGTCTGCCGTCAGGGTTTGGGGCTAATGCTCGCAATTGAATGGTGCGTGTCGAAATATCAATTTTCGGTTCAACGGCGTATACGGTTGCGGTATACAATTGAGGGTCACCTTCAAGCCTGAATTGCACACGACTGTTGAGTTTCACAATATCGAAAAAACGTTCGGGAATAGAGAAATCGAGTTTAATAGGATTATTATCAACCAACCGCGCAACGGTGATTTGTGGTGAAATAAATTCGCCAACCGAAACATTGCGTAAACCGATTACACCATTAAACGGCGCGCGGATTTCCGTACGTTCAATTTGCGCTTTGATGAGTTGGGTTTCGGCTCTCAGTGAGTTCAATTCAGTAAGAGCAATGTCATATTCCTCTTGACTAATGGCTTCTCTCGTCAATAACACCTTTTGGCGGCGTTCTCTGTCTTCGGCAAGTCTCTGGCGATGAACAGCCCGATCGTATTGCGCTTGCAGATCCTTATCGTTGATTTTGACTAAAAGGTCTCCTTTTTTTACGCGTTTACCTTCGTCAAAATTAATTTGTGTAACATTCCCGCTGGCTTCGCTTCGCAAATCAACTTGTTCGTTGGATACTAACGTTCCTGTAACGACGATTAACTCGTTAAAATCTACGGGTTCTATAATCATGTAGTCGACCAAAACACTTCCTGCACCGCGTGGAGCGGAAGTGCCTCCAGTGTTTTCGGTTGCACGTTTGGCACGCCATTTTTCACCCCAAATGCGGTCGGTGACACTGTAAACAACAATCAGAGAGATTAGAATAATTAGGATTACGGAGGGTTTTAGTTTCATGGTATTTAGTGTTTTATTTTGGATTTTTTATTGTTTTCTGGTGGCTTCGACTCCGCTCAGCCACCGAGAATCGGTGGCTGAGCGGAGTCGAAACGACCTTTCACAGTCGTTTCTCTAACGCTGCAATCTCATCCCTCAGCCGTGCAGCTTCCATAAAGTCAAGTTCTTTAACTGCAGCTTCCATTTGTTTTCGGGTGTTTTGAATGGTTTTTTGCAATTGATCTTTGGTCATGTATTGAACAACAGGGTCGGCAGCAATATTGAGTTCGGCGCTTTCAACGTAGTAATTGACGGCTTGTTTGGCTTTGGCAAGACTTGAATCGAGCGACTTGACAATTTGTGTTGGCGTGATGTTGTTTTTGACGTTGTAAGCAATTTGTTTTTCGCGTCTACGATTAGTCTCATTGATAGTTTGTTGCATGGAATTGGTGATTTTGTCGGCATACATAATTACTAAACTGTCTATGTTTCGCGCAGCGCGTCCTGCGGTTTGCGTAAGCGAGCGAGCGCTACGCAAAAAACCTTCTTTGTCGGCGTCCATAATCGCGACTAATGCCACTTCCGGCAAATCCAAACCTTCACGCAACAAGTTTACTCCGACCAACACATCGAACGATCCTGCACGCAAGTCTTGCAGAATTTCCACGCGTTCCAACGTATCTACATCGGAATGAATGTAACGAGTTTTGACACCTAAATTCAATAAATATTTGGTTAACTCTTCGGCTTGGCGCTTGGTTAGCGTGGTTACAAGCGTTCGTCCGCCTTTCGCAGTTACTTTTTCGATTTCATCCAACAAATCATCCACTTGATTTTGGCTTGGTCGAACTTCAATAATCGGGTCTAATAAACCTGTCGGACGAATTAACTGTTCGACTACAACACCGCCCGCTTCCTTCAATTCAAAATCGGCAGGCGTTGCACTTACATAAATCGTTTGATTGATGATTTTTTCAAACTCATCGTATTTCAACGGTCGATTATCTAAGGCTGCGGGAAGTCGAAAGCCGTACTCCACAAGGTTTATCTTGCGACTTCTATCTCCACCATACATTGCATGGAGTTGCGAAATCGTTACATGACTTTCATCCACCACCAACAAAAAATCTTGCGGAAAATAATCCAACAAACAAAACGGACGCGAGCCAGCTTCACGACCATCCAAGTATCGCGAATAATTTTCAATCCCGGAACAATAGCCTAATTCTTTCATCATCTCAACATCGTAAGTGACGCGGTCTTCAAGGCGTTTGGCTTCTAAAGGTTTTCCGATTTCTTTAAAATATTCGATTTGTTTTCCCAAATCCAACTGAATACTTTTGATTGCTTCTTGCATACGCGCAGCATCAGTTGTGAACAGCGTTGCAGGGAAAATTGTGATTTGGTCTTTGGCTTCAATGCGTTGTCCGTTGTCGGGATAAATCGTTTCGAGCGATTCGATTTCGTCGTCGAAAAAAATCACGCGATAAGCGTAATCGGCGTAAGCAGGATAGATGTCTAAAGTATCGCCTTTCACACGGAAATTTCCGCGCTGAAATTCCAATTCGTGTCGCGAATAAAGCGCGTTGACCAAAGCGTGCATCACTTGTTTCATCGACAAACGCTGCCCTTGTTCAAGCACAATCACATTCGACGCAAAATCTTGTGGATTGCCCATTCCATAAATACACGAAACCGATGAAACCACAATCACATCACGCCTTCCCGAAAGTAAAGATGAGGTGGCGCTCAAGCGAAGTTTTTCAATTTCATCGTTGATGTTCAAGTCTTTTTCGATATACGTATTTGTGCTTGGAATATACGCTTCGGGCTGATAATAGTCGTAATACGACACAAAATATTCCACCGCATTATTCGGGAAAAACTGCTTGAATTCGCTATAAAGTTGTGCTGCCAATGTTTTGTTGTGGCTCAAAACCAACGTCGGACGGTTGGTTTGGTTGATTACATTCGCAATTGTAAATGTTTTTCCTGAGCCTGTAACACCTAATAAAACCTGTGCTTTATCGCCACGTTCCACGCCCGCCACCAACTCTTTGATGGCTTCGGGTTGGTCGCCCGTGGGTTTAAATTGCGATGTGAGATTAAATAACATGACCTGCAAAGGTACGAAAAAAAAAATCATTTCACAAATTTTACATTTTTAACAAAAAATATTTTGTTAAATAAAAAATTATTCGTAACTTTGTACTATCGTTGTGGAATACACTGTATCCATGTAATCTTGTCAGCGTCGATGTTTTTGACAAGTTCGACAATCGAAAGCCTAAGGTTTTGCCTTGGGCTTTTTTAGTATAATGAAAGCCGTTAATAACCATTGTTTTTCCCCATTACAAGCCACAACACATCTAAACGATTCACTATCATAAACCCGTTTTCCTGTTTCAGACCGTTTTAGATTAAAGTTCCCAAATCGAACAACAAGAGGAATAAAATCGACAATGCTAAACCCTGCAAACTCTATGTCTTTTCCATGTTTTTCAATAATGTGTTTAAGTCCGAAACCTTTGTGTGTTTCGGGGTGATTTTCTCCCCAAATAAGACTGATAAAACCAATATCTTCTCTATACAAGGCATTTTTGCATTCACCTTGTTTTACTTTTATCAGATGTAAAATGGCTTCTTTGGGTTTGTCTTTGAACTGGGTGTAAATAGGCCCATATTCTCCGATTTTTAATGTTTCTTTTTCCATGATTTTTGAATTTAAAAGTTTCCACCTATATAACGCTAAAAAGTCTATTTTCGTATAAAATTGTTGATAAATTGAGGTGTTTGTTGATAACTTTTCAGGTTGTCATTCAGAACGAAGTGAAGAATCTCTTGCTAATTGCAACTTTTTTTGTATCTTTGCACTTGAATTACAAACCAAATAATTTGCCTATGGAAAAATAATGTGCTGATAATACACACATCTTGAAGTATGCTAAAAAAGCATTTTAAACTATTCTTTTTTACTAAAAAATTTAGCGATTTAATAAAGTAGTCCCAGAAGGTTTAAGTTAAAATGTCTATGCTACGGCGTGGACTTTTACTTATCTTATTGGGACAGGTTACGCTAAATACCTTAGTAAGTGAGATACTTTAAAGAGTACCACGCTTTTTTATGTAAATGTGTGTATGTGAACAACAAAAATTAGTTGGTACAACAAAACAGCCTCCTGTGAAAGTTGTGGATTAAAATCAAACTAATTAATTAGTCTGTTTAAGGAGCAGACGTAAAACTAAAAAAAACAAAATGAAAAAAATATTTTTAATCAGCACGTTTTTTATTGGATCAACTTTGTTTAATTCTTGCAACAAAGTTGAGATTCCAGAAGAAATTATTAAAAAAACTATTGTAAAAGATGAAACTAGAGATGCTATTCGAACTTTAATAGCAGACTTGTACGGTCGCGAAAATCTTTCTTTCAGTGAAATAAAAAGTGCGGTGTGTCAAAAGTTCGGTATAGATGAAAAGGAAGTAAGAATTACCGAAAATAGTATTGCCAATGTATCTGATGCCGCTTTATCCGTTGTAGATAAACTTAGTGCTATAGACGGATTAGATTTTTCGACACATAGGGAATATTTGTTTGCATTAGACAATGTATTGGAAAATAGCAGAGGCGTTCTTACTGATGCTGAATACACATCTCTGTTGATTTCATTATATATTACTTCTGATATCCTCGATGAAATAGGTATTAATAGCAAATCTGGTTGGTGGAATCGTTGGGGTAGATGTGCTGCTGGAATTATAGGAGGTGCAACTATAGGTGCCTTGGGAGGAGCGGGTATAGCTGCTATACCAACAGCGGGTATTGGAGCTCCTGTTGGTGCTATAATTGGTGGAATAGGAGGAGGGCTTCTCGGAGCTTCTGGTGCGTGTTAAATAGTTTGAAAATACGTCATTAGTTACACTATTATAAATATCAACAAATAATGAAAAGAAAAAAAATAATTCTTTGGTCAGTCTTTGCAGTGGGTGCTATTTGTTCAATGGCAGTTATAATAGATGCCATACTTGAGAAAAATTTTAAAGTTGCTACATTTTTTTGGATTATGATTTCCGTTGGTTTTGTGGCTACAAAGTATTTATTGAATAAAAAGAAGATTCTCAATCAGGCTAAGGTTGACAAATAAGAAGAACAATTGGGTGGCGGAGCGATTGCTGCCACCCAGTTCGGCGGCGATTCCGATCGCCGTTGGATTATTTAGGCAGGAATTTATTTTCCTGCCTCTTTTTTGTTTAATTTTAAAAAAAAGTTATCAACAAAACATTTAATTTACTAACATTTTTATACGAAAACTGGTTTTTGAGCGTTTATATAGACAGAACATATAAACAATCAAAAATTATGGAAAACACATTACCAAAAACAATAGCCTATAAAGGCTATACATTCCAACCAGAAAAGCAACTGAAGACAAGAACGAGAGGGTTCGAATAATCAAAGATTTTTATAAAAAATGGGGTGGTAAAGCGTGGCGGACAAAAACTACAATACTGCTTAACTGCGAAATAAAAAAACGGCTGCCGAGTTATAACGAGGGATCGCAACGCTCACCTCTATCGCAACCGTAATTGTACTGCAAAATTACAACAAATTTTCGAAACTACCAGATTTTTGTGAATTTTTCTGTCTTTGTAGTATTCGTTTTTTTGTTTCCATTATAAAAACAATGCGTCATCCACCAAATTCGGAAGTGTAACTTTCAAATTCGGATTGGTTTCCATCGCACGTTTGATGGCAAAAATAGCGCCTTCGTTGCGTGCCCACGAACGGCGAGAAATGCCATTGTTCACGTCCCAAAACAACATGGATTTTAAGCGTCGATCGGCATCGTCAGAACCATCCAAAACCATACCGAAACCGCCGTTGATCACTTCGCCCCAACCTACACCACCGCCGTTGTGAATGCTCACCCAAGTTGCACCGCGAAACGAATCGCCAATCACATTGTGAATTGCCATATCCGCAGTAAAACTTGAACCATCGTAGATATTCGAGGTTTCTCTAAACGGTGAATCCGTTCCCGAAACATCGTGATGATCGCGACCTAAAACAATCGGTGCGGAAATTTTCCCTGCCTTAATTGCTTTGTTAAATGCTTCGGCGATTTTTGTGCGACCTTCTGCATCGGCATACAGAATACGGGCTTGCGAGCCTACAACCAATTTATTTTCTTTTGCGCCCCGTATCCACTGAATGTTGTCGCGCATTTGCTGTTGAATTTCCGTTGGCGAAGTTTTAGACATGTCTTCCAAAACTTGCATGGCGATTTGGTCGGATAAATCCAAATCTTCTGCTTTGCCCGATGTGCACACCCAGCGGAATGGTCCAAAACCGTAATCAAAACACATCGGCCCCATAATATCTTGCACGTAAGACGGATATTTGAAACTTCCTTTTTCATTCAAAATATCAGCACCTGCACGACTGGCTTCCAACAAAAACGCGTTTCCGTAATCGAAAAAGTATGTGCCGTTTTTTACACAGGTGTTTACTGCATTTACGTGCCTACGCAAGGTTTCCTGAATTTTTTGTTTGAATAAATCGGGCTGTTCCGCCATCATTTTGTTGGATTCTTCAAACGTTAATCCAACGGGATAATATCCGCCTGCCCAAGGATTGTGCAGCGAAGTTTGGTCGGAACCGATATCCACTTTAATGCCGTGTTTCGCGCAGTATTCCCACAAATCCACAATGTTTCCTTGATACGCAAATGAACGAACGCCCTTTTGATTTTGCACCTCTTTTACACGTGCAAAAAGTTTGTCAAGGTCATCGTACACTTCGTCTACCCAACCTTGTGAATGGCGTGTGTGCGTCGCTTTTGGATTGATTTCTGCCGTGATTGAAACGCAACCTGCGATGTTTCCGGCCTTTGGCTGTGCGCCGGACATGCCGCCTAAACCTGATGTGATGAACAATATGGGGCGGGCGGACCCCGCCCCTACATTTGCATTCGCCTGTACGGGCGGGGTTTGCCCGCCCATATTCGAAATTTTCCGTATCGCATTCATCACCGTAATCGTTGTTCCATGCACAATGCCTTGTGGTCCGATATACATGTACGAACCTGCCGTCATTTGCCCGTATTGCGTTACGCCGAGGGCGTTGAAACGTTCCCAATCGTCGGGTTTGGAATAATTCGGAATCATCATACCGTTGGTAACAACTACGCGTGGTGCATCTTTGTGCGATGGAAACAAGCCCATCGGATGTCCGCTGTACATTACGAGCGTTTGCTCATCAGTCATTTCCGAAAGATATTTCATTGTGAGCAGATACTGTGCCCAGTTCTGGAAAACTGCACCATTTCCGCCGTAAGTGATGAGTTCGTGCGGATGTTGCGCTACAGCGTAATCCAAATTATTTTGAGTCATGAGCATGATGGCCGCAGCCTGCTTGGATTTGGCGGGATATTCATCAATCGGACGTGCGTACATGTTGTAAGTCGGACGAAAACGATACATGTAAATTCGTCCATACTTGTCCAATTCCTCTTTAAATTCGGGCAAAAGAACGGCATGATGTTTCGGTTCAAAATATCGCAACGCATTGCGAAGCGCTAATTTTTTTTCATCGGTAGTTAAAATGTCTTTACGCTTGGGCGCGTGATTTACACTTGTGTCATACGCTTGCGGAGCAGGTAAAACATCCGGAATACCTTGACGAATTTGAGATTTAAAATCTGACATAATTTTATTTTTTTATTTTTTAATCTTCTATACCGTAATCTGCTTGATATCCGCATGACACATGCGTGGCATCACAAAAAGGTTTGTTCTGTGAATTTCCGCAACGGCATAAGGCTACACGGTTTCGAACTTCATATTCCGTACCGTCAGCACCAATTAGAACAATACCGCCTTGTACAAACAACCCGGCACTCACGTCTTTTTGCGGATCTTCGGCTACGATGATTTGAGGTTCATATTTTTTTTCATACACGCCATGCTCTATATCTATGGCCGTAAGTCGTCCTGCCGGACAAAGCGAAGCGCCTTCGATGATTTCCTGTTTATAAGCCTCATCATTTTGCATCAGATCCCAAACACTTCCGTGCTTCCGGTGACAAAAGCGTGCATAAGCACATCGATCATCGTCTAAAAGATTCATCGTTTCTCCCTCCATAACTTCGGCGCGCTCTGCATAAGACGTTTCGGATGCCGTCTCTTTACCAATAAAGTCAACTACAGCGTGATTTCCGTCGCAAAAAGGTGCATTCTTACTGTGTCCACAACGACATAAAGCATAATAGCCGTTATGAACATAAGGCGTTGGATCGTAATCTTTAACATGAACTGGCTCAAACGGGTGAATTTTTATTTTTTTTAAAGGAATATCGGCGCTAACCAAATAAGGGCCGTTTTTAAGGATTTGAATTGTTTTTTTTGTAGGCATTATTTTTAGATTTATGGATTAATTTTTTTGCAAAGATACAAAAAAGTTATGAATTATGAATTATGAGTCGTTCACTTGGCTTCGCCTCGGTTATTTCGGATTTCGCTCTCAATGAGCATGCTTCGCCAAATCGTATTCATTAAATTACAAACTCATAACTAAAAGACAAAATTACATTTCGTTTTTTTTCGTATCTTTGCAAAAAAAATTAAACATAAATTATGGAAAAAATTACCAAAGGCACTACGGTAGACCACGAACGCTATGGCGAAGGCATGGTTGTCAAAGACGATTTCAGCACAATTGAAGTTATTTTTGAACGTGGCGGAAAGCTGTCATTTTCAAAATCCAATCTCTCCGATTTTACGATTGTTGAAAAAGCCGAAAGCAGCGACTCTTTGGATAATGGTGTATTTTCTTACGATGATATGCGCATTATTTTGGAGGATATTTTATTTCAACATAACGGCATCGACCATCCTGTTGAAATTGCCGAAAAATGGGAAGGCGGAACGCTTAAACTCGAAGCCGGGAAACCCGATGTACAAGGTAAAGAGATTCCTATCGAAACATTTTTTCACAAAATCGTAATGGTTCGCGACAGATTAAGAGTACTCGAACAAAACATTAATTCTCATCCGAAATTAACTGACCAAGACAGGGTTGGTTTGCAACAATACATCACGCGGATTTATGGTTCGCTCACCACATTTAACGTGCTTTTTAAAGATAAGAATGATTATTTTGTGGGGCAAAAAGGTGAGTAATACCAACATTTTTTTGGTCATTTCAAAAAAAAAACGTATCTTTGCAAGTAAAAAAAAGTGAAATAAAACCCTAACTTTATGAGTTTTAGAATTGTAGTATTAGCAAAACAAGTGCCCGACACGCGAAATGTGGGCAAAGATGCCATGAAAGAGGACGGCACCATCAATCGTGCTGCGCTTCCTGCTATTTTTAATCCTGAGGATTTGAATGCGTTGGAAATGGCAATTAAAGTAAAAAACAGTATCGAAGGCGCAGAACTTTTTGTGTTGACTATGGGACCTCCGCGTGCTGCGGAAATCATTCGCGAATCCATGTATCGTGGTGCAGATGGTGGTTATCTGATTACAGACATGAAATTTGCAGGTGCAGATACGCTGGCAACATCGTATACCACTGCCATGGCGATTAAAAAATTAGGTAATGTGGATTTAATTTTCTGCGGTCGTCAAGCGATTGACGGTGATACGGCGCAAGTTGGTCCGCAAACCGCTGAAAAATTAGGCATTCCACAAATTACCTATGCTGAAGAATTTATCGCTTGTGATAAAAAGTCTGTTACGATTAAACGTCGTTTGGAACGTGGTGTGGAAACGGTAAAATCTCCACTTCCGGCGTTGGTTACGGTACATGGCTCGGCAGATGAATGTCGTGCACGTCACGCGAAACGAGTGATGAAATACAAACACGCTCGCACCACAACCGAAATTCAATCCGAAGATAAAGATTACACGGCATTGCTCTGCGAATGTCCGTATCTTAACATCGTTGAATGGACTGCAGCCGATTTGGATGCACAGCCCGAACAACTTGGTTTGACAGGCTCTCCAACCAAAGTAAAGGCCATTGAAAATGTGGTTCTTACAGCCAAAGATTCTATTGTGCTGACTACATCGGATGATGATATGAATAAATTGATGAAGGAATTGATAGATTCTCATGTTATTGGCTAATTAACGCGTCATTCCGAGCGCAGTCGAGGAATCCCCTCGCTATGGGATGTCTCGACTACGCTCGACATGACGACAAAAAATAAAAAAACAAAAAAATGAATAACGTATTTGTATATTGCGAAATCACCGAAGACCAACTGATTGCGGATGTGAGTTTGGAGCTTTGTTCCAAAGGCCGAAAGTTGGCAAATGAATTAGGTGTGAACCTTGAAGCCATAGTGATTGGCGACGAGGTGAAAAATTTGGAACAACAACTTTATCCGCTTGGCGTAGATGTGATTCATCAAGCGAAAGACGCACGTTTGTTTCCATTCTCAACTTTACCGCATACTTCGATTGTGGTGAATTTATTCAAACAGGAAAATCCGCAAATCGCTTTGTTTGGTGCTACTTCCGTTGGTCGCGACTTGGCTCCGCGTGTGGCCTCCACGTTGCGTTGCGGTCTGACCGCAGATTGCACATCACTCGAAATTGGTGAACATGAGGACAAAAAAGCAGGAAAAACGTATCAAAATCTACTCTATCAAATTCGTCCCGCTTTCGGAGGAAATATCATTGCAACAATTGTGAACCCTGAAACTCGCCCACAAATGGCAACTGTTCGCGAAGGTGTAATGAAAAAAGAAGTGTTCAACGAAAATCACAAAGGCATACTTAAATCCATTGACGTAAAGAAATTTACGAATGATGTGGATTTTGTTTGCGAAATTATCAATCGTCAAATTGAACAGCAAAAAATCAACATCAAAAATGCGGGAATTATTGTTTCCGGTGGTTATGGCGTTGGTTCGAAAGATAATTTCCAAAAATTATTTGACTTGGCGGCGGCAATCGGTGGCGAAGTTGGTGCTACGCGTGCTGCTGTCGACGGTGGTTTTGCGGAGCCTGAGCGTCAAATCGGTCAAACAGGTGTAACGGTTCGTCCGAAATTGTACATCGCTTGCGGAATCTCTGGAGCCGTTCAACACCGTGCCGGCATGGAAGAATCGGCCAAGATTATTTCCATCAATACCGACGAAAAAGCACCGATCAACGCCCTTGCGGATTACACAATTATCGGCGATTTGAACGAGGTGTTACCAAAAATGATTAAGTATTACAGAGCAAATTCGAAATAAGATATGGAAAATAATTTTTATAGCGACAATAAGTCCCTGAAATTCTACCTTGATCATCCAATGATGAAAAAATGTGTGGATTTGAAAGAAAATAATTATGCCGACAAAGGTAAATACGACTATGCTCCTGCGGATTTCGAGGATGCTTTAGATAGTTACGACAAAGTTCTCGAAATCGTTGGAGAAATCTGCGCCGAAATCATTGCACCAAACGCAGAAGAAGTGGACGCCGAAGGGCCGAAAATTGTAAACAATGAAGTCGTTTATGCTCGTGGAACACAGCAAAATCACGATGCTTTGACACAAGCTGGACTTTACGGTATGTCGCTTCCGCGTAAATACGATGGTTTGAACTTTTCGATGGTGCCTTATGTGATGGCGGCTGAACTTACATCTCGTGCAGATGCCGGTTTTGGTAACATTTGGGGACTTCAAGACTGTGCCGAAACTATTCATGAATTTGCTTCGGAAGAGTTAAAAAATAAATTTTTGCCGCAAATCAACGCAGGCGAAACATGCTCAATGGATTTGACTGAACCTGATGCCGGATCTGATCTGCAGGCGGTTCAACTGAAAGCCACTTGGGACGAAAAAAGCAGTTGTTGGCGTTTGAACGGAGTAAAACGTTTCATCACAAACGGCGGGGCAAATATCAAATTGGTGTTGGCACGTTCGGAAGAAGGAACAACCGACGGGCGTGGTTTGTCGTATTTCGTTTTCGATCGTAGAGATGGTGGGTTGACCATTCGCCGTTTGGAAAACAAAATGGGTATAAAAGGCTCACCAACTGCGGAGTTGGTGTTTACGAATGCTCCTGCACAAATAGTTGGCGACAGGAGATTAGGCCTCATTAAATACGTGATGTCGTTGATGAACGGCGCACGTTTGGGTGTTGGCGCACAATCCGTAGGATTGATGGAAGCCGCTTATCGCGAGGCTTTTAAGTATGCTCAAGAACGCGAACAATACAAAAAAACGATTATCAATTTTCCGGCAGTTTACGAAATGTTAGCATCAATGCGTACAAAAACAGATGCCGGACGTACGATTTTATATGAAACATCTCGTTATGTAGATTTGTGCAAATCCTACGATATGCTTGTGAGAGAGTGCGGTCGCGTGCTTACTCCCGAAGAAAAAGCAGACGCGAAACTTTGTCAACGCAACGCCGATATGCTTACGCCGATGCTAAAAATGTTTACGAGCGAGTGGAGCAATCAAGTGTGTTACGATTCGCAACAAGTGCACGCCGGATCAGGCTTTATGAAAGATTATCCGATTGAGCGTATGTATCGCGATGCGCGGATTACAACGATTTACGAAGGAACTTCGCAGTTACAAGCGGTTGCTGCAATTCGTCACGTTGTGAATGGAAACTATCTCAAACTCATCAGAGAAAACTACGAAGTTACGCCATTGAAGGCAGATTTGGAATATTTGCGCAAAGAACTTATCGCTATGACGGCACGCTATGAAACCGCCGTGAAAAAAGTTCAAGATGCAAATGATGGCGAATACCTAGATTTCCACGCACGCCGTTTAGTTGAAATGGCAGGCTATATCATAATGGGTTATCTGTTGTTGATTGATGCCAATCGTTGTGACTGTTTCACGAAATCTGCAACGTTGTTTGTTCGTATGGGGAAGGCGGAAATCGCAAAACATGAAGCGATGATTAACGATTGTGCGGTTAAAGATTTAACGGAATACAAATAGTCTGAACCGAGATTTTATTAAATTTTTTAGGATTACCAAGATTTTTTATTTTCTTGGTAATCTTTTTATTAAATCAAAAAAATCCTCAAAAGACAAATTCCTCACAGCCTGTTGTTCTGTTGCACAAACGCTGATTTGATGCTGATTTTGTGTGAATGTTGAAATTATAAAACGATTGTCGGAACAACTAATTTTTTCATTGACCAGTTTAAACTCCACTGTTTTCAAGGGGAATGACAATCCTTGTCCGATACATTTTACATAACTTTCTTTGAGTGTCCAAAACTTAAAAAAGGCGAGGGTGGGGGAGTTTGCATTCTCGATTTGTGCGATTTCTGAAGGTGTGAACACACGTTTGCAAACAATTTTCGGATACGTTTTTCGAATAAATTCTACATCAACACCGATTGGTGTTTCGCTGAAACCTGCTACAACAGCGGATTTTGCGTGAGAAAGATTGATGTGTAAATGTTCGTCAAGCAACAAAGGCTTGCCGTGCTCGTTGTAAGAAAAATATTCTACAATTCGTCCTAGACCTACACACAACAACAAATACGCACACAACGAACGTACCCGGTCATCGCGAAAGCGATAACGTAAAACTTCGTCTTGCCTAAATTTTGGCAATTTCTTTAGCCATAATTCAAACACCTCATCGGTGATTTTTTCCAATTCGAAAAATGTTAGAACCATTTTGCAAAGATACGAAAAAAACGAAACTTATGTCGTTTTTTTTAATTACGAATTACGAATTACAAATTATGAAAAAAGCCACACTCGTAATTGATAATTCGTAATTCGTAATTTTTTTGTACCTTTGCAGAAAAAATATACATATGAAAGTTGTCGCCCTAATCCCTGCACGCTACGACGCATCGCGTTTCGACGGAAAATTAATGAAACTTCTTCTCGGCAAACCCGTGATTGTGCGCACGTATCAGGCAACGAAAGATACGCAACTTTTTAATGAAGTCTATGTGGTTACGAATAGCGAAATCATTTACAACGCTGTTGTTGATGCAGGCGGACAAGCGATTTTGAATTGTACCGAACACGCTTGCGGAAGTGACCGTATTGCCGAAGCCTTGCAACAATTGCCTGATGTCGATATTGTGGTAAACGTGCAAGGCGACGAGCCTTTTACCGACCGAGAAACATTGGAAAAATTAATTGCGCCGTTTTATGCTCAAGACGCAAAGGATATTGACGTTGTCAGCGTTGTACAGCGTATGACCAATGTTTCTGATATTTTTGATGAAAATCGTGTTAAAGTAGTTTGCGATAAACAGATGAATACGATGTATTTTTCACGTTTGCCAATTCCATTTTCGTCAAAACTGACGCGAGAAACACCCGATGTAACCACTTCCGAATTTCCGATCTACTATTTGCATATTGGGTTGTATGCCTTTACCCGAAAAGCTTTGCTGGCCTTTGCTTCCACTCCGCCATCGCCAGTGGAATTGAGCGAACGTCAGGAGTGTATCCGCTATCTCGAAATGGGTATGACGGTGCGAATGGTTGAAACTCAAAAACACAAAGGTGTAGCTATTGATGTGCCTCAAGATCTTATCAACGCGGAGAAACTTTGGGTGGAACTAGGAAAACCTACATAGTGGGTAAAAGGTCAAAGGTTAGGGCTAAAAGGTTTTTATTCCTGACCCTTAACCTTTAATCTTTCGCCTTTTACCCTTCAAAAAAGTTACTAACAATCCTGAAAAAATTTGCTAATTTTTCGTATCTTTGCCAATCAAACCAATTTATAATTATGAAAAAAACATTCTTTATTGCAACTATTTTAACGTGCATGACTTTTCAAGCACGCTCCGGTGGATTAGCTTCTAACACCAATCAAAGTGCCTCGTGGGCACGTATGCTTGCGCGCGGAGCATCTACTCAAACCGATGCGGTTTATTACAATCCGGCAGGATTGGCGTTTTTGGAAGACGGTTTATCTGTTTCGCTCAACAGTCAAACGGTTTGGATGAAGCGCACGATTACCAGCGACCTCACCACATTGAACCATTCCGAATTTACAGGCAAATTGTTTGTTCCTGTGTTTCCGGGCGTGTATGCTGCTTACAAAACCGGCGATTGGACGTTTTCGTTGGGTTTTAATCCTCCTGCGGGTGGAGGAAGTGTCGAATTTAACAAAGGTTTGCCGATGCTCGAAAATACAGTATCGTTGATACCGGGCTTATTAACAGGAATGGGCTTAGAGACTACCCAATATTCTATGGAAGCCATGATGAAAGGGATGTCCATCGTTTACGGCGTTCAAGCCAATGCCACGTATAAAATCAATGATATGCTTGGTGTTTCAGCCGGAGTACGGATATCGTTTGCAAGCAATGCTTATGAAGGATATGTGAGAAATATCATGATTAATCCGATACATCCATTACTTAATCCTACCGGAAATATGATTTCTGCTCCGGGATTTTTCACAACTATTGGCAATGAAGCTTTGGCAGGGGCAACAGCCAACCAATCGCTTGATGTAAAACAAACCGGCAATGGCATTGCTCCAATTCTTGGTGTTCATTATAGAAACAATGGTTTGAATTTGGCAGCCAAATATGAGTTTAGAACCAAAATTACGCTTACGAATGAAACCAAAGCGAACGCTATGAACATGTATCCCGACGGACAAGAACTTCGTTCGGATGTGCCGGCTATCTTATCGTTGGCAGGAAGTTACGATGTTTGTAAAAATGTGAAAATATCGGTAACTTATCTTCATCATTTTGAAAAACAGGCAACTTTTGAAACTTGGAATGCCGGTGCAAATGCCGGTGTAGGAGAAATCGGACAACGCCAAAAATTGATTAACGGAAACACCAATGAATATAAGGCAGGCGTGGAATGGAAAGTGAACAGGAGATTAACACTCAGCACCGGATTCCAATGGAGCGATGTAAACGTATTTGATATGTGGCAAAACGACATTGCTCATAATTTGGACAATTTCACCGTAGGATTGGGCTTTGCTTATCGTATTACTGACCGCTTGACGCTGAATTTCGGAGCCATCAATACATGGTATACCTCATCGTCTATTCAAGGCGTTGCCTCCCTTCCAGGTACACCCATCAGTTTTGACTATAAACAAACCTACGATCGTACCAACAGAGCGATTGCAGTGGGGGTAGATTATCGATTTTAATTAAGAAAAGTCAGTAGCAAGTGGATGTCTCGACTGTGCTTTGCTCCGCTCGACATGACGGCACTAAAAATGAGGGGAAAGAGGGAGAGATTTGGCGACAAAGTCGCCAAATCTCTCCCTCTCCTTTAAGTAAAATTATGTCATTCCGAGTCCCTCGACTTCGCTCGGGATAAACTCCGTCGAAGAATCCCTTTGCTACAGCAGTTTATCTTTATCCTTCAAAAAAAGTTATTAACAAATAAAAAAAATCTGTTAATAATTCGTATCTTTGCACTATGGAAATTATTAATGCAAACACGAAACGAACGGTAGGAAAATATATTCGTGCCACGCAACCGCAAACGTTTATAGAACAAGGGAAGTTACCACCTCAGGCGTTAGATATGGAGGCGGCAGTTTTAGGCGCCTTAATGCTTGAACAAGATGCTCAAAACGAAGCGATAGATATTGTTAAGCCTGAGTATTTTTACAAGTCCGAAAATCGTACGATTTTTGAAGCGGTTACTATACTTTTTAATGAAGGGCAACCGATTGATATTTTGACGGTAACCAACAAATTGCGAGAACTTGGCAAACTTGACGAAGTTGGCGGTGCTTACTATATTTCGCAATTGACCAACCGTGTAGCATCAACAGCAAACACGGAATATTACGCGCGGATTGTATCGCAAAACTACATCAAACGTGAACTCATTCGGATTTCGGCAGATATCACGAAAAATGCGTATGATGAAACTGTGGATGTTTTGGATATGCTTGATGAAGCCGAAAAAGATTTGTTGACTATCGGCGAAAAAAGTTTTCAAAGCGGCTATTCGGATATGAGTACTTTGGTTCGCAAGGCTATTGATGAAGTAAAATCGGCACGTTCGCACGAGGACGGAATTAGTGCAAATGCAGTGCCTTCAGGCTTTACGTCGTTAGATCGAATCACGAATGGCTTTCAAAAATCTACATTGGTTATTTTGGCAGCTCGTCCTGCAATGGGAAAAACAGCGTTTGCCTTGTCCATAGCGAGAAATATAGCCGTTCAACAAAAGAAGGCGATTGCATTTTTCTCGTTAGAAATGTCCGATATCGAATTGGTGACGCGTTTGATTTCCAGCGAAGCCGGCTTGAATGCACAAAAACTTAAAACCGGAAATCTTAAGGATTACGAATGGACACAACTCACCACAAAAATTGATGGATTAGCGAAGGCGCCTATCTTTATTGATGATTCAGCTGCCTTGAATATGTTTGAATTGCGTGCAAAATGTCGTCGCTTGAAACAAAAATATGACATTCAGATGGTGTTTGTAGATTACTTACAATTGATGCAAGGAAGCGCAGATACTCGCGGAAACCGAGAACAGGAAATCAGTAAAATTTCACGACAATTAAAAGCATTGGCGAAAGAATTGAAAATTCCGGTGTTGGCAATGTCGCAGCTGAGCCGTGCGGTGGAAACCCGCGGAAACAGTAAGCGTCCGCAACTTTCCGACCTCCGCGAATCGGGCGCAATTGAGCAGGATGCCGATATTGTAATGTTTATTCATCGTCCCGAATATTACGGCGTAACCGAAGATGAGAGCGGAAACTCTATGCTTGGAATGGCGGATATTTTATTGGAAAAACATCGTAGTGGACCTACGGGCATAGCACGTTTGAAATTCATCAAAGAATTTGCCAAATTTGATAATCCCGATTATTCCGATACGCATGTAGGTACGTTCTCGCAAAGCGATACAATCGCGCCAAACAGTGAATTTGAAGGCCGTTCGTTTGTCACGTTACAATCCAGTTTAAACGATTCCATGCCGGAAGACAATAACAGTCCGTGGTAAATGATTTTTTCGCCTCAACACTATAGAATTTCTGATGAGCCCATGAAACCATTCATCGATGCCGATGAAATTTGGGACATCCTTCAAAACACGCCGTCTACAACTGAAAGTGTGCAATCTGTGATTGAAAAATCCTTGCAAAAACATCGCTTGTCGTTGAAAGAAACTGCTGTTTTGATTAATGCAATTGATGAAAAATCCATTCGCTTAATCAAAGACGGAGCTACGCAATTGAAACAGCAAATTTACGGCAATCGCATTGTGCTTTTTGCGCCTTTTTATATTGGGAATCAATGTGTTAACAACTGTCAATACTGCGGATTTCGTGTCTCAAACAAAGAAGCAGTGCGTGTAACATTGTCCGACGATGAAATTGTGAATGAGGTGAAAGCCCTTGAAGACAACGGTCAGAAACGTTTGATTTTGGTCTATGGTGAACACCCCCATTACAATGCCGAATACATTGCACACACTGCACGTTTGGTGTATGCAACGAAACACGGAAACGGTGAAATTCGACGCGTGAATATCAACGCTGCACCGTTGGAAATCGAAGGTTTTCGAACGGTGAAAGAAGCCGGAATCGGCACGTACCAAATTTTTCAAGAAACCTATCATCCTGAAATTTACAAAAAATATCATCCGAGTGCAAAAAAATCTGATTATGCTTATCGCTTGACGTCTTTGGATCGTGCTCAGGAAGCTGGTTTGGATGATGTTGGAATTGGTGCGTTATTTGGACTTTACGATTGGCGCTTCGAAGTGATGAGTTTGGTGCGACATGTGAACCATTTGGAAGCCTGCTACAGTGTAGGTCCACACACGATTTCGTTTCCGCGTGTTCAGAATTTTTCTGAAGCCAATATGTCGGATGAATACAAGGTTAGTGATGCGGATTTTGTCAAATTGATTGCGATTTTGCGCTTGGCAGTGCCTTACACCGGTTTGATTTTGACGGCTCGCGAACCACAAGCCATTCGCGATGAAGCCCTGAAATACGGCGTTTCGCAAATGGACGGCGGAACCAAACTCGAATTAGGTTCCTATTCCGATACCAAAAACGAAATACAAGATTTGAATCGCGAACAATTCCAAATCAACGACAATCGCTCGTTGCAGGACATTATGAACGAGTTGATCGAAAACCAATACCTGCCTTCATTCTGCACGGCATGTTACCGAAAAGGCAGAACAGGCGAACATTTTATGGAATTTTCCGTACCCGGTTTCATTAAAAAGTTCTGCACGCCAAATGCTATTTTGACCTTGGCAGAATACTTGGAAGACTACGCCAACGAAGCTACAGCACAAAAAGGTTGGGCATTAATTGAACGCGAAATCGAACATATCGACGACGAAAAAACTAAAACCCAAACGCGCGAAAAAATTGCCCAAATCAGGCTTGGCAAACGGGATTTACAATTTTAAACTGTAGGGGCGTATTGCATACGCCCAAGCACGTCATGTCGAGCGCAGTCGAGACATCCCATAGCGAGGGGATTCCTCGACTACGCTCGGAATGACGGCAAAAAATTAAAAATTCTTCTCCTGCATCTGATAATACGCCTGCGGATGATCGCACGACGGACAGATGTCTGGTGCATTGCGGCTGAAATGCAGATAACCGCACTCGCGGCATTGCCACATCACTTCCTCGGACTTTTTGAATACAGAATTGGTTTGAATATTGTCCAGCAATGCTTTGTAGCGTGCTTCGTGAGCAGCTTCTACTGTTGCAATGGCACGAAATTTTGCTGCGATTTGCGGAAAACCTTCCTCGTCGGCAACTTTCGCGAAAGCGGGATAAAGGTTGTACCATTCATCGTATTCGCCATGTTTGGCTTCTTTCAAGTTTTCTTCGGTAGTGCCAATAATTCCAGCCGGAAATGATGCCGTGATTTCAACTTCGCCGCCTTCCAAAAATTTGAAAAACGTTTTAGCGTGTGCTTTTTCTTGGTCGGCAGTTTCTAAGAAGAATGCTGCAATTTGTTCATAACCTTCTTTCATGGCTTGTTTTGCAAAAAAATGGTAGCGGTTACGTGCTTGAGATTCTCCTGCAAATGATTTGAGGAGATTTTTTTCGGTTTGTGATCCTTTGAGTTTCATAATGTTATTTTTTTTGGTTAATATTTATTATTTTAGTTGTAGAGACGCACGGCTGTGTGTCTCTACAAATTCGATTAATGGTTCTAATTTATCGGAACGACTGATTCCATTGGGGTTTATCCCAGGTTTACCTTCGGGAATGAGCATGTCTTGTTTTGCAAAATAATCTACCCAATAAGGTGAAAAATCTGCATCTTTGGAAAGTTTAAAGGTCATTGGCGGTGTTTCGAATACGTCTGTTTTTCCGCTCGCTTGGGCGAATGCAACGTAAATCAATTCGCTGCAATAATAGTCGTCATTATCGAAATCGAAAGCGTAATCGTACGGTTTTCCGAGATGTGAATATGCGTGAATGATTGCCCCCGGAATCCAGTGTTGATACTGAGGCTTCAAGCGACTAACAAAAATTAGTTTTTTGATATTGTCCTGTTCAAATTCTGCGACAGGTCTGTAAACAACGCCAAGTTTTGGTGCAGCTTCTATCACATACACACCGCTATCCGTAACATTGGCCATTCCGATATGCGAAAAATTTCGCTGCAATTCGTCGTTGGTCACTTCCGCAATAGCTTGTTCGAAGTCTGATGCAGCGCTCGACACAAACAACAAATCGCCGCTCTTCAAAGGTTGTGCAACCGATGAAGAGCAAACGAATAGCAATCCAAAGACCAAATGTCTTAACATTTAATCAGCGCAAATCCGATGAAAATCGCCGAAGTGATAAAGAAATAGCCAACGTCAATCAAGATGCGATCAACGCGAAATCTCCATTCCGGCGTTTGGAAAATAATACTTGATTTCATCCAGCCCATAACGGCTATTGCGACAAGAATCGCTAAGCAAATACCGAATGGTACTAAAACAAAATACATAAAACCAATCAAGGCTGTAGCAAGCAATTGGCTAATCATGGGAAGGAAAGCGCTTGGAGTGGCTTTACATGTGCATTTTTCACCTTTTTCCATGTCAGCGCCACATGCGCATTTGCCGTATTTCACAGCTGCTACCCAGCGTTTAGCGAAAGCGTTATACCACGCCCAACCAAGAAAAAATACGGTAAGAACGGCAATGGAATACCAAAGCCAAGAGATTTGAAGACAGCCTGCTAGACTGCAGTTTAGAAGAATTGTGTTCATAATAATGTGTTTTTGGGTTTATAGTTTGTGTTAATTTTGGTTTAAGGTAAAATAGCCGATAGATGTCTCGCTATGGTCGACATGACGAGTAACTATCTTTGAGGGAGGAGGAGAGCAGCGGTGACACAGCCACCGCTGCTCTCCTCTTATCCCCTACATATGATAAACTGTCATTCCGAGCGGAGCATACGAAGTATGCGAAGTCGAGGAATCTGTTTGCTATTTTTTGCGTATCGTTTTTTTGTTTATAATTCATAGTTTCTAAAACACTAAAATCCCCACCCCCACAAGAATCACCGAAGCCCCCACAATCGTTTTCACATCCACTGTTTCCCCGAGAAAAAATATCGCAAAAAGTATCGTCAACGCCACACTGAGTTTGTCGATTGGTGCCACTTTCGAAAGTTCGCCAAGTTGAAGTGCTTTGAAATAACACAACCACGATAAACCCGTTGCTACGCCCGATAAAATCAAAAACAGCCAAGCGTGTTTCGGCACGGTTTTGACTTGCGCAAAAACACCCGAAAACCAAACAATTCCCCACGATAACAGCAATACTACACTTGTTCGAATAGCCGTTGCCAGATTAGAATCCACATCCCGAACACCGACTTTGATGAGGATCGCCGTTGCCGAAGCAAACACCGCAGATAATATGGCAAAAAGTAACCACATGTTAGTTGTATGACCGGACAAAGGTACGATTTTTTTTTTATTCGTCAAAATTTATTTGATTTTTTTTCGTATCTTTGCACCTTAATTGAATTTTTTTTTAAACTTTTTTGAATAAAAATTGTCAAAGTAAAACTACAAACCCAACCCTTTTTTTTATGAAAAAAATCTTTATCGCAGTGCTGTTCCTCTGTTTGGCACAAATTACAAACGCTCAGACCAGCATTGTGGGTCGAATTCTTGACAAAGAAGACAGAACGCCTGTGCCTTTTGCTCAAGTAGCCATTTTTTCAGTAAAAGACACTTCCTTAGTTGCAGGTGCGATAACCGCAGACAATGGGAGTTTCACGATAGACAAAGTGCGCAAAGGTCAGTACATTTTCAGAGCCATGTATGTCGGTTATACCACATTCGAAAAAGTTATTGATATAACCGACGAAAGCAGGCCGTTTGCGATGGGACGTATAGAATTGGTGCAAGGTATTGAACTGCAAGGACTTGAAATTACAGAAACCTTTATTCCCGTTCAAATGAGAGGGGATACTATAGATTATAATGCTGAAGCGTTTCGTCCGGTGGAAGGCTCCCCTTTGGAAGAATTAATCAAACGCTTGCCGGGTGCTGAAGTAGATGCAGAAGGAAATATCACGATAGGCGGAAGACCAATCTCGGCTATTTTAGTTGATGGCGAAAAATTTTTCGACGACGATCCAAAAGTAGCCGCAAGAAATATTCCCGCTGACTTTGTAAGCAGAGTGCGAACCTACGATCGAAGAAGCGATCAAGCACGATTTACCGGAATTGACGATGGAAACGAAGAAACAGTGATTGATCTTTCATTCAAACCGGGCATGGCAAAAGGCTGGTTTGGACGTTTAACGGGAGGTATAGGACATGATGCTGTAAAAAAAGGAGATTTCAGATACGACAACAGTTTTAACATCAACTATTTTAGAGATAAAGATCAACTCACCATTTTAGGAGGTTTCAATAACGTGAATAATTTGGGATTTTCGGATATGATGAATGCCTCAAACGCTCAGGTAGTTACAGTCGGTCGTGGTGGCGGGGGAAGAGGCGGTGGCTTCGGAGGTTTTGGTGGTATGCAAGGAGGAATTACGCAATCGTTTTCTCCGGGGGTGAATTTTATCAAAAAATTCAATGAAAATCTTTCGGTTGGAGGAAGTTACGCGTATTCGCGTTCCGATCGCGAACAAAGACAACGAACTTACCGCGAGGATATTTTGCCGGCAGACAGAGGCAGTCAGTTCTACGACGATACTATCACGTCTCGACCCGTTACCAATCAACACCGTTTCAACGCTGAAATCAAATATACACCTAATGACGCAAACGAATTGACTATTCGTCCGTCTTTTACCTACGGAAACACAAAAAACACTAGATGGTCGGATTACATGACGTATCGCTGGATAGATGAAATACAAGACACACTTAATAGCGGAACGACCACAAATATCTCGGATGCAACAAATTTTTCCGCACGTTTGAGAGCCGACTATCGTCGCCGTTTGAACAAACCAAGACGTACCATTTCTTTCGAATTAGACGGCGGTTATAGCTTTAATAACAGGGAAGAAACTAATCTTTCGGAGATCTATTTTTGGCGAAATGGTATTCCGGAATTAGATGATATAAATCAACTCGTAACCAACAAAGGAGGTCGCTACAATTGGAGTACACAAGTGGCTTACACCGAACCGCTTCCGTTCGAACACGCGTTAGAATTGCGTTATACGTTTTCAAACAGCGAAGATTGGACAGAACGAATCACTCGAAATTATAATAATGAATATGTTAGAGATACTGCATTTTCCAACGATTTTTCCAACACATTTTTCAATCAACGTTTTGAAGCACGAATACAAAAAAGTACGGATAATTATCGCTACTCTTTCGGTCTTGGTGTGTTTCCGGCGCATAGTATGAGTTACACGGAGGGGAGGTTAGATGCTAATCGACGCGTTTTGAATTTCGCTCCGCAAGCCCAATTCAGATATCAATTTTCCAGACAGCATACGTTGAGTTTTAATTATTCCGGACGGACAAACCAACCCTCTGTATCGCAACTACAGCCGGTTCCGGACAATTCGGATCCAATGAATATTCGTGTGGGAAATCCGGGATTAAAACCCGAATTTTTTCATAGAATTAGTGCGATGTATAACAACTTTTTCCAAAATTTTTCATCAATTTCTGCTAATGTGTTTTTCACTATGACGCAAAATAGAATTGTAAACACAACCATTACGGACTCCGGACAGATGCTTTATAACTTTGTGGATTATCCGCAACTTGCAGAAATTCCTGCTCTAAACCCAGGTGCACGTATCATTATGCCGGACAATGTAGGCCATGTGTACAATCTGTTTGGTATGGTTTCTTACAGTACGCCACTTTTTTCACAAAAAATAACATTAAGCTCAACAACCAGTGGCGGAATAAGCAATACAAAAAGTCAAGTCGATCAGGAAGTAAATGACTTGAACAATTTGTCGTTTAACGAAAATCTTAGAATTACTTACAGACGCGAGAGATTTGATGTGAGTTTGAACGGACGTATTCAACTGAATAGCGCCAGATATTCGTTGCAGCCGGAACAAAATAATAATTTCCGGACAACTTCCGGAGGTGCGGATTTCACTTGGCAAATCATCAAAAATAAATTGATGTTGTCGAGCGATTTGAGATTTGAAAGAACAGCAGGTGCTCTCGACAATCGCTTCAATCAAGGATTCACACTTTGGAATGCACAAGTGAGCTGGAATATCGGAGACAAAAATGCAGGACAACTTCGTTTGCGTATTTCAGATATTTTGAATGATAACAAAAGCATTCGCCGCAATGCAACGGAAAATCGTATCGAAGATATTAGATTCAATACATTGCCACGCTATGTTATACTCTCGTTTACTTACAACCTAAACTCTTCGCTACGTCAGAATGCGCCGCAACAAGACGGGGTCGGACGTCCTGGAGAACAACGTTGGCAACATCCGGGTGGTGGTGCTCCCCAAATGAGAATTATTCACCAATAAAAGAGATGAGATGGCTTCGACTCCGCTCAGCCACCATGAGCGTATGTTCCCTGAGCGGAGTCGAAGGGAACACCCTGTACCTCGCACCTTTAACCGTTCACCTTTAACCCCAAATATTATGATCAGAGAGCTCAACGGCATCACCCCAAAAATTGGCAAAAACACCTTCATCGCCGAAACCGCTGCAATCATCGGCGATGTTGTAATTGGCGACGATTGTAGCATTTGGTACGGCGCAGTTTTGCGTGGCGATGTGGGTGCGATACGAATCGGTAATCGTTCGAATGTCCAGGAAAACGCAGTCTTTCACGGAACGCACGGCGTTTCCGTTTGCGAAATCGGAGATGATGTAACCATTGGGCACAACGCCATTATTCATGGCGCAAGAATTGGCAACGGCGTATTAGTTGGCATGGGCGCGATTTTGTTGGACAACGCCATAATCCCGGATAACACGATTATCGGTGCAGGCGCCTTAGTTCCAAGCAATGCAGTTCTCGAACCCGGTATTTGGGTAGGCTCTCCAGCCAAAAAAATCAAAGATAGCAATGACCAAATTACCGAAACAGCCAAGAAAAATGCGGAAAGTTATCTGATGTATAAAGAATGGCATACAAAATAATAATAAGGTACGAGGTACGGTCGTCGAACGTAGTCGAGACGCCAGGTAGCTTCGACTCCGCTCAGCTACCCAACACCTAAAAAAACGAAAACGCATTTGTGTTTTCGTTTTTTTTTGAAAAAAATTTGCCATTTCAAAAAAAATGATTATCTTTGCAACATGAATTAAAAACCAATACCAAAAAATTATGAAAAAACAATTAACAATTCTTGCGTTGTTCCTCCTGTGTGGACTGGGATATGCGCAATTCGCTCTAATGCAAAATTCGAGTGAAAACCAAACCAGACAATCTGACGCCAGACTCAGTGCTGCAAGTCAGATGGCAGAAGACCCTCAAGCTTTGGCTGACCCTAAAGCAACGTGGGATGTGCTATTTACTTACAATTTCAGCGCCGCTGCACCCGGCATGATGGGAACCTTCTTTTGGAACGGCCAAGTTTACGGGTCGCGTTGGAACCCTGCGGCAACAGGCAATGCGATGGGTAGAATTTACCGTTACAACATTAGCGGTACAACGTTAATTCCGGATGGTACTATCGACATTCCGGGCCTAACAGGTAGCTACAATTTTGAAGGATTTACTACAGATGGTTCGTTTATCTATGGCGTAAATGAAGAGCTTTTCATTTACAAAATTGATCCTGCAACATGGACTATAGCGCAATCAATCCCTATAACCGGACTTGGTAGTGACTTTGAGCCATTGGCCATTGCCTACGACCCACCAACCGGTGGTTTTTGGTTGATGGAAATAGGGGGAACAGTTGCCAGATTAGTTTCTTCTACAGGATCAAACACAGGAACCTCTTTAACAGGAGCGTCTGCATTGATGGGAATAGCCTATGACAATGAAACTCCGGGTGGTCCATGGCTTATTACGGCTATCGGTTCCTCCAACACTACCAACGTAGCACGTTTGGGCAGATGGAATATAACCTCCGGCGCTTATGACGGCAACATCCAAAATGTGGCTACTTTGCCGGGTGGTGTAACAACCGGAAACTCAATGGGTGGTATTTTTACATACGCCGACAATGGAAAACTCAATCTTTTGGGTATTTCTCAAGGAGCAACCATGTTCTTTGCTTATGAACTTGCAGATATGACAGACCCGAATGCTCCGGGACAAGCTACGAGTCTTACAGCAACTCCGGACCCAGGCGGTGCGCTTACAGCAGTTATCAACTGGAACAATCCGGCTTTGACTTTTGGCGGAGCCCCATTGACCGACTTAACCAGTGTACAGGTTTTCCAAAGCGGTATTACTACTCCTGTTTATACCAACAACAGCCCAACAATCGGCGCAGCCGGAACGTATACGGCAACTATGACAGCAACCGGTCCGGTAACATTCCGAATTGTAGGTACAAACTCTTTCGGACCCGGCGAGGCTGCTATGATTACAACACGCGTTGGTCCGGCCGTATTCAGCGGAGCTGCTACATTGGCAGCGGGAACTATTTTAAACAACATCCCACTTCCGAATATTAGACAATACCAAGTTACCAACACCGGTGGTGTATTGCCATTAACAGTTAGCATGGATGCATCATCGAATGCTGCACTTACTGTAACAGGACCAATTACTGTACTACCGGGAGAAACAGGCACGCTTTTTGTTGAAATATCTGCATCTACACTTCCAACAGGTGCGTTTAGCGGAAATCTTGTATTGAATACAAATGATCCTAACCAAGCACAAGTAACCGTTACTGTTACAGCTACGGTTAATGCAGCGATAATCAGCGATTTCATTTTTGAAGAGTTTACAAATACTACAACTCCGGCAGGTTGGGTTTATGAACGCTATTCAAGACAAACAACCGGTGGTGTTAACAACTCTCCTGCGTTAAGAGCAAACATCTACGGTACCACTGATGCTTTGCGAAACGGAACCGTACAAACCAGCTATGTAAACATGGGAGCCGACCCGATATTAGCCTTCATGTACAAAGTTACAAATTTTAGTAATCCTACTACGACACCGGTAGCGGCTAATACATTCCAATATGCAATAGAACTTACGGCCGATTTTGGTGGAACTTGGCAAACTATCTATACTTCAGGACCAAACGCTGATGCGATAGCTCCGACACTTGCGGGTGAAGGCTTTGAGCCCGTTATTGTGGATGTTAGCGCTTTTGCAAACCAAATCTGTATGGTACGAATTCGCTTCACATCCATACCGTCTGCAGACCTTTATGCGTGGATTGATGATGTTATTGTCGGTACGCTAAATCCGGATCCTGTTTTCGAAGGACCGGCAACTGTTTCTGCGGGTACGGTTTTCAACAATATCCCAGCTATCGGTACAGCTACATACTCATTCGGTAATGCAGGCGGATCAGATTTGACCATCACCGGTGTAACCACTACGCTTTCTGAACTTACAATCGACGGTACGTTCCCAATGACTATAGGGTCGTTGGAAAATGGTTCGTTTACTGTGAGCTTGAATGGTTTAGGCCTTGCAACAGGTCCTTACAGCGGAGATATTGTGATTAGCACCAACGATCCTGTTAACCCAACCATAACGGTTGCTGTTACAGCCACCGTAAATATGGAGTTCATCAGTACATTTATCTCTGAAGATTTTACCGCTACTACAATGCCGCAAGGATGGCAATACGCTTTCACAGGAAATGCCACCTGGTCAAGACAAGCAACCGGCGGTTTTGAAAATTCTCCGGCGATCAGAGCAAACATCTATGGTACACCTACTTCTACAACTTTTAACGCAATTTGCCAAACCAGTTATGTAGCTATGGGTGCTAATCCGGTACTATCATTTATGTACAAAATTACAACCTTTAGTAGTCCTACAACAACAACAGTACCTGTCGGAGTGTTCCAATACAGAGTAGCCATTACGACCGATTATGGCACAACTTGGGATACTATCTTTGAGTCCGGACCAAATACAGATCCGATAGCCCCGACAGCTGCCGGAGCAGGATTTTTGGAATCAGCTCCTATAGATGTTAGTGCTTATGCAGGACAAGTGATTAGAGCGCGCATTATTTTCTCATCAATACCTGTTGGCGCTACTGGGAATCCAGACCTTTACGCATGGATCGATAATGTTAATGTAGGAGCACCTCCACAAAACGAACTCGAAGCCGTTTCGCTTTCAGGTCCGGCTATGCCAACGGTGAATATACCGGAAACTTACACGGTTGTTGTGAAGAACAACGGAGCCCTTACTCAAACTGCATTAACTTATGATGTAGTGTTGTTTGAAGGCATACCGGGATCCGGCACACCAATAGACACTCTTCCGGGTGTAGAAATTGCATATGACGAAACTAAATCATTCCATTTTACTTGGACACCAACCGTAGCAGGTTCTACAACTCTCTATGCATACGTTAATATGCCAACCGACGAGTTTCCGGGAAACAATACGAGCAATAGACTTAATATAGCTGTTCAACCTTCCGGTACAATAGCTGTTATTGTTGGAGAAGGAACAGTTGAGGCTCGTATGCCGATAGATTTCCTCTACCACGGAAGTTTGGTGCAAAACCTCTATTTTCCTAGTGAAATTGGAACAAACGGAGGAGACATCAGCGCTCTTGGTTATAGATTCAGAAATACGTCAACAAGTACGACTTGGGTTATGGACAACATACCTGTTCAAGTTTGGATAGGTGAAACCACTGCGGGAGATTTGTCAGCTGCTTGGGTTGATCCGACAACCTTAACGCAGGTGTTTAATGGAACAATGAACTTCCCATTAGGAGAGTACGATGTTACTATACCTTTTAGCACACCATACACATATCAAGGTGGTACATTAGTTGTTTACACTTATAAACAACAAACTACGTGGGGTTCGGGAACGTTCTTCTTCTCTACGACAGATGCAGGCTCAAACCGTTCAAGAGTAAGATTTGCTGATGCTCAATTAAATCCGGCAGATCCGGGTGCAGGTACAGCCAACAGCAACCATCCGAATACAACCTTTATGATGGATGTTACAGGTATGGGCGGTGTAGAAGGTATGGTTAGATCGAGTGCGGCCGGAACTCCTGTAATTGCAGGCGCAAATGTTCAACTCCTGGGTTCACAGTTAAATACAAAATCAAACGCTTTAGGAGCTTATATATTCCCATATTTGGTTCCGGGAAGCTACAACCTCGAAGTGAGCGCATTCGGATACTACACAGACACCGTTGCGATTACGATTACTCCTGATGCGATGTTGGTACAAAACATTACATTGGTGCCTTGGGCAAATTATTCCGTTAGCGGTCAAGTTACAGGTAACGACGCTCCGGCAGGACTTCAAAATGTTGAGGTAACCCTCAGTGCCACTATTCCGGGCGCTCCGACAAATCCGGTAACTTTCACGGCTACAACCAATGCAACCGGACAATATTCGATTGCGAATGTTATTGATGGACAAACTTACAACGTTGAAGCGAAATTAACAGGTTACACCACATGGACAGGAACAGTTGCTGTAGCAGGTGCAAACGTAACAAATTTCAACATCCTTCTTAACGAAATCCTATTTCCTGTAGTTAATCCTACTGCAACAGTTGTAGATAATAATGTTAATGTGGCTTGGGAACTTCCGGGAACAGAACAAAATCCTACCATAACTTTTGCAGCTGGCAACGTATGGGGCGACGGAACAGGTTATCAAATGTTGATCAGTAATAATCCGGCATCGTGGTCAACGGCAGCTGGCCCGCTTACTACAGGACAAATTCCGACAACAGGTCCATTGGCTGCTTGTGGTCGTCCGGCGAATTACTATGATACGTATTTTGACATCAGAATTCCGGCCAACGCTGATCCGGCATGTAACACTCAAAACATCGTTGTTAACAATAGCATCACAATTGAAATTCCGGCAGGAATTTACAACTACGCTATTGTTAACCCAACTCCGACTGGTCAAGCGAATCTTTGGATTGCCGGTGGTGCTAACGGACGTCGACAAAACTACGTGTTCGAAGAAGGTAAAAACTACCACTTCTTAGCACAGATGTGTGGCGAGAATGATTGTATTGTGATCACGGTTACAGATATGAAAACCGGTGCTAAAACTGTTGAAGTAGTAGAAATGTTCACAAGAGCAAGCTTGAGCAATACGGATAATGTAAGAGTAGCAACGGCTGATCAAGCACCTGCACAACCATTTGTAGGTGAGATTTCAGTTCCAACTCCAATTCAATCAGTTCCAAAAGCTCTATTAAACTATTCTGTTTACAGATTCTTAGAAGGTACTCCTGAAACGGGATGGGGAGAACCGATTGCTCCTGCTGTTACTGCGTTGACGTATACAGACAATACTTGGTCAACCTTAGCGCAAGGTATGTATCAATATGCTGTAAAAGCTAACTATACAGGCGGTTTTCAATCTCCTGCAAGACTAACTAACGTGTTGCCAAGAGATATGGAAGTAGCCTTTACAGTTAACTTGTCAACCAACTCCGGCGATCCGGTAGTAGGTGCAGTGGTTACATTGACTAACCAAGACGGCATTTCAGCTCATGTTTACACGCAAACAGCGACAGCAAATGCAGTTGTATTCCCAGCTGTGTGGAAAGGAACTTACGACATCAGAGTAGAATTAGTTAACCACGATCCGGCTACAAGAATGGATGTTGAAATTCAAACAGCAGGTTCTATCAGCATTACGTTGAGTGAAATCATCGAAGATCCATTCAATTTGGAAATCTATGTACAAGGTGCAACAGCAACACTTACGTGGAATAATACTTATGCAGATGATAATTTCTTTGATGATGTAGAAGGCCATGCAAGTTGGCTCAGAGGATCAACCATTGGCGAATATACGACGCATAATGTAAATACTGAAGTAACGTACGGTTTTGGCTCAACTGCATCATTCCCGGGTTCACACGAGGCATTTGCGTGGATTGTATTTGATTTCCCAGCATGGCCACTTTTTGGTGGTGATGGGGCGGATATTGTAAATATGACACCATACAGTGGTAACAAAGCGTTTGCATGTTTTACAAAAACATCGGGCGTTAACAATGACTGGTTGATTTTACCGAAGAGATTAGTTGGACCAAGAACGAAATTCGAATTCATGGCGAAATCGAACACAAATGCTTACAATGGTGGAGAAAGATTTAGAGTTGCCGTTTCTACAACAGGAACAGCAGTTGCTAACTTTACAACCGTTCTTACCCCAACACCTTACGTTGTGGCACCCAGAACTTGGACAAAATATAGCTACGATGTTAGTCAATTTTCAGGTCAAGAAATCCATGTGGCTATCAATTGTGTGACTGACGATGAATTTGTATTCTTGGTAGATGACATCTTTTTGGGTGATCCAGGAACAAAAGGTGGTACTAGGGCATTCAACGGCTTCAGCGTTTATTTGAATGACCTGGAAAATCCGGTAGCAACCGGAATTACAGAGGAGGATGGACTTGAATACACGTTCGAAGGCCTTCAAAACGGAAACTACACTGCCGGTGTAGCAGCAGTTTACACATCAGGTTCGAGTATGGAAACTATCGACTTCGTGATAACAGATGGCGTAAATATCGTTATCACGAATAGAGAACTATTCACGGTTTATCCTAACCCTGTAAGTGATGAATTACATATTCAAACCAGCAGAACAATCAACAGAATTGAGATGTTGGATTTGAACGGAAAAGTATTAGGAACATGGGTCGGCGACAACAAAACGATCAACGTTCAAAATATCCCGGCCGGTAATTACATTCTACGTATCCACACTGAAAAATCAATTGTTCCGATTAAGATCGTGAAACAATAAGAATTTATTCCCTGTAGAGACACACGACCGTGTGTCTCTACAATATAAAAAAACGAACCGCATACGTGGTTCGTTTTTTTTGCCGTCATAATGTAGGGGTGAGGCATGCCTCGCCCCTACATCTCTTGCTAATAAAAAAAATATTTCTCACAGAACCACTTTATTAAGTAAATTTGTAAAAAATATTTTGCTAAATATTTGGAAGTTTCATTTTTTTTTTGTAATTTTGCATTCCCTTTTTTCAAGGGAGGTTAGTTTTTAGACAGGAAAGTATAGGTTCATAGCTGTACTTTCCTACGATTTGCGGGATTTTTGGTTAGTTGTGTTGTAGCGATATCCAAATATGAAAGCAAGAATAGTTCATTGACATGATGGTAGACGTGTAATATAATTACGAACACGAGAGCAAATTATCAATATTTGGGTCAAAGGTTAAAGGTCAAAGGTTAAAGTTTTTCTTTGCTTTTCCTTAATTTTTCCAAATATTAACGAAAAAAAAAAATAAAAAATAAATCCAATGTATAATATCGTATATGTTGGTACAAGGAAGTGATAGTTTGATAGTTTGATAGTTTGATAGTTTGATAGGATTTTTTCTATGAAACTAAACAACTATGATACTATAAAACTTTCAACTTCGTGCAATATTAATAGAGAAATTTATTAAGGGCGTACGGGGGATGCCTTGGCTCTTAGAGGCGACGAAGGACGTGACAAGCTGCGATAAGCACGGTTAAGGAGCAAATATCCGCTGAGACTGTGATTTCCGAATGGGGCAACCTGGTATGTTGAAGACATATCGCTAAACTGAAGAGGTTTAGAGCAAACTCAGGGAACTGAAACATCTAAGTACCTGAAGGAAGAGAAAATAATAATGATTCCCTAAGTAGTGGCGAGCGAACGGGGATTAGCCCAAACCACAATTGTTATGGCAAGTGTGGGGTTGTAGGACGGTAATGTGGACTCCCAATTTATAAAAGAACATTCTGGAAAGTTTGGCCATAGCGGGTGATAGCCCCGTATTTGACATGAATTGTGTACCTAACCGTATCCTGAGTATGGCGGGACCAGAGAAATCCTGTCTGAATCATCCGGTACCATCCGGAAAGGCTAAATACTACTAAGAGACCGATAGCGAACCAGTACTGTGAAGGAAAGGTGAAAAGTACTTCGAACAGAAGAGTGAAATAGACCCTGAAACCGTGCGCTTACAAGCGGTCGGAGCTGGCTGGTCCAGTGACGGCGTGCCTTTTGCATAATGAGCCTACGAGTTACTGTTATCTAGCGAGGTTAAGCATAAGTATATGTGTAGCCGCAGCGAAAGCGAGTCTTAATAGGGCGTATAGTTAGATGACGTAGACGCGAAACTTTGTGATCTACCCATGTGCAGGTTGAAGTGCCGGTAACACGGCATGGAGGACCGAACCCGTTGATGTTGAAAAATCTTGGGATGACGTGTGGGTAGGGGTGAAAGGCTAATCAAACTGAGAGATAGCTCGTACTCCCCGAAATGTTTTTAGGAACAGCCTGGAGTTAGAGTATGATAGAGGTAGAGCTACTAATAGGATGCGGGGGCTTCATCGCCTACCAAATCCTGATAAACTCCGAATGCTATCATATGTTACTCTGGAGTGAGGCTATGGGTGCTAAGGTCCATGGCCGAGAGGGAAAGAACCCAGACTATCAGTTAAGGTCCCTAAATTTGTGTTAAGTTGATAAAACGAGGTGCGATTGCATAGACAGCTAGGATGTTGGCTTGGAAGCAGCCATACATTTAAAGAGTGCGTAACAGCTCACTAGTCGAGCGATT
>Ga0136643_10000195_pt1 | contig 63002 bp, 53 predicted proteins | sample TergutLab28metaG_FD_96883 | JGI IMG/M metagenome (GOLD analysis project Ga0136643, IMG submission 96883) | Labiotermes labralis P1 segment gut microbial communities from Petit-Saut dam, French Guiana - Lab288 P1 (version 3) (version 3) | ecosystem: Host-associated > Arthropoda: Insects >... | reverse complement strand
TTGCTTGCTTGCTTGCTTGCTTGCTTGCTTGCTTGCTTGCTTGACTAGACTCTCTTTTAAGTATATCATATGGTTATGTGAATTTTTCATAACAACTATAGTATACTAGATTTCTGTCACTTTTGCAACTATTTTTATATATGTTTTTTGGCTTGCGTTTTTATTTTATAATCTCTAATAAAACTTGTTTTTAATATTTATAGCGGACGGCAGAATGTGCTAGCGGTGCACGCACTACAGTTTAAGCAATAGTTTAACCCAGCTTAACGGAGTAGATTGGTTAAATTTTCGTCTTTGCGAGCGTTTTCTTTGATTTTTATTTTACTATTTTTAGGAAGCGAAGCAATCCAGTAAGCTAGGCTTTATATATTATCTGAATTATTAGGTAAACATGAAAATAAAGCAATCTAGTAAACCACTCTTACAATTTTATAATGTTTAAATTACTAAATCCTATATTTCTCATTTTTTATTAAATATTTTATTTATAATCGCATTAAACATACAGGTAGGTAGCATTTTTTGAGCGTAATAGAACATTTTGTATTTACCGCCGATTATGTAGAGTGTGCCTGTTTTTTTGCTTGCGATTTTGAAAATCTTTTTTGATGCCACGATAGCAGGCATACGGTGGTCGTTTTTACTGTCTATGCTTTCGGCACTAAGGCGTGGGCTGTCGCCGTATTTCTCATTAGTTTCGCTAAATTTAAGACGATTTTTTGTAAAGTCTGTTTTAATCTCACCTGGGCAAATCGTAATAACCTTTATGCCAAAGCGACTAAGTTCCATACGCATAGAGTAACTAAGCATACTCATTGCCGACTTTGCACTGCAATATACTCCCCTATACGGCAGAGGAAACAACGCACACGCACTGGAAATGTTTACAATCTTAGCATTTTTATCCATAAGCGGTAAACACACACGACTAACACGCAAGGCACCAAGATAATCTATATCCATAACCCTTTCTATCATAGCGTCGGGTAGCATCTCAGTAGCACCCGATATGCCGATACCTGCGTTATTGATTAAAATATCAACCCTACCAAATCGTTCCTTTAATTCTCTACCCGCCGACTCAACACTTTCTAAATTGGCCACATCGCACTGTATAAAGTTCTCCTGATTAAATTGATTATCAAGCGACAAGCTAACGGCTATAGCACCATCCGCCACAAACATATCAAACACTTCCTTGCCAATTCCGCTAGAAGCCCCTGTTATAACTACAATTTTTTGATTTTTATTTTGATTTGTTTCCATACATTTATTTTAGTATACACTAAAATTACTGTCAAACTCTTTAATAAAATAGTTAAATAAAATACACTACAAGCATAGGCTACTGGATTGCTTCGTCGACATCCCATACTATTAAAATCCTACGAACTCCTCGCAACGACGGCAAAATATTAACCAATACGAATATATTTTGCCGTCGTTGCGCTTCCTACTCCGAAGGAGGAAGTTTCATGTGATTATGTTTCTTGGGTAATCGACGAAGCAATCCAGATGTGCTACCAAAATTCATGTAATTTTTTAACACCCAATCCTAAAATGAAAATTACCGCCTAACTCTATTTGTACGCATATTGATGCTTATTGTGGTTGGTGTAAAATCGTTAGATACTATTATGCTTATTGATAAACCTATGCCTTCGTCTAGCCACTCATAATCATTAAAGCGTGTTCTTGTTATATCTATAATGCCGTTTTCGTTTACTCTATCCACTCTCATACCAGTAGTAAGCACACCCTCTACCATAGTTATTAAAACAAGATTATTATTTTCAAAAAAATCTGCATTATAAATATCTAATAAACTATCGCTTGTACCACTTCCGTGTGCTTTATACCACTCTCGCTGTTCTTCGTAGCTTCTTCTATATAGAAATTCCTCGAATGCATTAAAATCACTTACCCATATAATCGTAAAATCTATCCAACTTCCAAAAGAAGCATAATGCCATTGATGCCATATTTTTAAGCCATCTATATCATTTAGGTTATCGGCTCGCCAAAAATACACACCTACTTTTCTAGCACCCATTACGGTTATATCGCCATCTCCCGCTCCATACGGATTACTTGGTAAAACAGCACCTGGCATACAAGCAACAAAGCTAAACATCATTATGGCTAGTATTGTTGTTAGAATTGTTGTAATTCGTTTTTTCATTTTATATCTCCCTTAAGGTTAGAATATATTTATATTATCATATTTTTATTTTATTGTCAATCCTTTGACAATTTTTTATTGTTATGGTACTATTAAGGCGTGCTAATAACTCCTAAGCAACTTTGGCAGGATTTTGACCCTAAGGAATTGGATTTTGCTGTTACTATTGTTCGAGAAAGAGAATTTGATACTCACTTAGAGCAATATTTATACTTTAATGCCGTTAAAACAACTGACGGTGTTGTTAGAGCATGTGCTAAATTATATACTCCTAAAAATCTGCAAAACTCTACTGCTGTTACTGTTTTTGACGATATTTTTAACTCGGTTGATAGCTTTGACCCAACTTCTTATCTAGCAAAAGGATTTGCTGTGTTGGTTGTAGATTACGCAGGCGAGAGAAACGATAATAAACGCTACACTACTATTTATCCGCCGAGTTTTAATTTTGCTTATTATCATAAAAATCCAGATACTATAACTGTTTGTGATGATCCGCATTTTAGTTGTTGGTATATTTGGGGAATAATTGCTATTAGAGCTAACGCTTATCTAGAGAGTTTAGGATATAAAAATCGTTTTAGTTTAGGCTTTGGACACGGTGGCGAAAATGTGTGGAAAATCAGTCATTTTGAAAATGCGATGATCTGCGGTGCTACTGTTTTTAGTGGCGGTTTAATAGATAGCGATAATCTAGCATATAAAACGGCATTAGATTCTAGTAGCTATGCTTTAAGTGCCAAATCTCCGATTTTTATTCAGGTAACTTCTAACGAATTAAATGATTCTTTAGACGAATTTAATGAGCTTTATGAAGCGTCGATTAGCAATAATGAAAGCAGATTTTCTATACTTGAGAAAAGTATGAGATGTATAGATTATAAAAGAGTGGACAATCCTTTAATTTGGTTTTTATTATATTTAGAGAAAAGTTTGGCAAAAAGATGTAGCGAAAAGATTGTTGAATGTCCGCCTAGTGTACTGATTCACTCATCTGAGCAAAAATTATATTGCGATGTGGTTGTGCCTGATTATAAAAACCTAGAAAAAGTAGAATTATTTGTATGCTACGGTGATAACAGCCCTAGCACTAGATTTTGGAGAAATATACAGCTTCAAATGGTAAGTGAAAGCGAATATTTAGCAAAATTAGACACCGCTAGTCCTGAAAAACCTTTATTTGTTTTTGCTACCGCTGAATATAAAAGCGGACTTTACCTTTCTAGTAGTATCAGTAGTATTATACCGCATACACTTGGCATAAAAGCACCTGCCAGAAAATTTAAGAGACTGCTATATGATATTGATATGGGTATTTCTAACTTTACTATATCTAATTGGACTAAAAGCGAATATCAACTTTTTATAAAAGAAGGACCTCTTGGATTACAGGGCTTAACATCTACTATAAATAGTGGTAGCACTTATCTTTTAGCAGATGATGAATTTAAGCCAAAGGATAATTTATCGCTACAGTTTATGCTGTATTCTAGTGAAGCACAAAAAGTTGAGTTTAGTATATTATGCTCTAAAACTCATAATAAATTTATCACGATAAAAGAGTTAGACGGGAATAATTCTTGGGAAAAAATAACATTGTCGCACGAAGAACTAAAATTTGAGAATACTCCATTAAAAGATTGGAATAGTGTATTAACTTTTACAATAAACTCAGAAAAGGGGCTGTTACTTAACTCTGTATTATGGGTTTAGCGTTATGCCAAAAGCATAACAAATTACAGATTACAATATAAAAATAATGATTTATAAAATTAAATAAATCTATAAAATAATAAGTTCAAATTTGTACATTTTAATGTAACTTATAAAAAATGTTTAATAAAAATCAACAACCTGAATTTGTAGACATAAATAAGAAGTCTAGCGGAATATGGTTTACAGTTGTTATTTGCACCTGTATAGCTTTTTTAATGTTTGTTATTATCTTTACTTCTGTTGTAGGCTTAGTACAAATAAATCAAGGCTCTATGATGCCGACACTTAACGATAATCAATTTGCACTTTTATTAAACAGTCCTAATAGGGTTAGGCGAGGTGATGTAGTTACTGTTAGAACTCCAGAGCATTATAGATATCCAAATAGAAATCCGCCTATTAACTTTTTTATAAAACGAGTTATTGCAACAGGCGGAGATACAATAAAGTTTAGAGTAATAGATAATACTGTAAATATAAACAGCGAATTACAACCCATTAACGAAGTTATCATTTATGTAAAGTCGTATGGCTCTGATGAGTTTATTCTTCAGGAAGAAAGTCATATAATTTACGAACCTATGGGTAATACAGATAGATTTTATAGTGATATAAATCGTTATCACACACATATCACAAAAGATAACACTTTCTTTTTTATTTATGAAGTACCATTATATCACATTTATATACTTGGAGATAACCGAAACACATCCGTAGACTCTAAAAGATATGGTAGTTTTCATTTAGATAGTGTTACGGGAAGAATGATAACACCATTACGTCAAGGTGGATTTTGGGAGTGGCTTTTTAGAGTGATTTATTAGTATATATATAGTGCTTAGTTCATAGTGCTTAGTGTATAGTGAAATATTTATATAATAAAAGCATTATTTTTATATAAATAAGTCAATTAACTATGCACTATGAACTAAGCACTATAAACTAAATGCCAATTTGTGTATACAAACTATAACTTGTCCACATTTTATGTGTATATCTAATTCTATATATAGTATAAAACAGTACTAAAAAATAAAAAAACACTATATATAGCATCACACCACTACTTGTCCACAATTTCACACTACCTACTACAAATAATACTAAATAACTATATATAATAATATAGTAGTTAGCTTATTGTGCTTAATGTATAATTATTTTTTTATTTTTAATTTATATGACTTATATTCAAAAAAATAAATTTGAAATTTTTTATTCTGAACTTATTAGAGTAAATAAATTTATAAATCTTACTTCTATTACCGATAGAAACGAGGTTGAAATTAAGCATTTTAATGATAGTTTATCAGCAATAGAAGTAATTAAAAAAATAAATCAACAACTATGCACTATGCACTATGCATTAAGCACTGAAATTATAGATATAGGCACAGGTGCTGGTTTTCCGTCAATTCCACTTGCTATAATGTTACCTAATATAAATTTTACTCTTATTGAAACAGTAGGTAAAAAAGTTAATTTTTTGTTAGATATTAAAGAAAAATTGAGATTAGAAAATATAGAAATAATAAAAAGTAGAGTTGAGGATTTAAATAAAGATAAAAAATATGATGTTTGTGTTTCTCGAGCTGTAGCAAGCTTACCGACACTTTTAGAATACTGCTTACCGTTTACAAAATTAGATGGTCATTTAATTGTTTATAAAGGTAATAATTACATAGAAGAATTAGAAAATTCTAAAAAAGCTCTTGTTGAATTAGGCGGAGAAATAATAGATATAAAACATTATAATTTAAAATTAGGCGAAGAAATAATAGAAAGAGTTTTAATAATAGTAAAAAAAATAACAGAAACTCCAAATAAATATCCTAGAGGTAGTAATAAGCCAAGATTAAAACCTTTATAGTGCTTAGTGCATAGTTGTTGACTTATTTAGATGTATAAAAGTAAATCTTATTATTTATATTGTGTATAAATCAACAACTATACACTAAGCACTGAAAAAATTATGTCAATTAAAAAAGAACAGCAAAACAATAAAACGATAACAGCAATAGCAACTCCTGTTGGTATTGGTGGAGTTGGAATAATTAGATTAAGTGGAGAAAATTCACTGGAGTTAGCTCAAAGAATATTTTCTAAAAAAGTAGAACTTTTACCACGCTTTTTAACTAATATAAAAATAAAAACTGATAGTGTTAATGATAACGCTATGGCGGTATATTTTAAGGCACCAAATTCATTTACCGGTGAAGATGTAGTTGAATTACATCTTCACGGAAATTATTTGTTACTTCAGAAAGTTGTTGAGGAGCTTATAAAGTGTGGTGCGAGTATGGCGGAACCGGGCGAATTTACAAAAAGAGCTTTCTTAAACGGAAAACTAGATTTAAGTGGTGCCGAGGGGCTAATAGATTTAATAAATGCAAAAAGTATCAGCAGTATAAATCAAGCTCACAATCAATTATGTGGCGGATTAAAAGAAAAAATAGAATTACTACAAAAAAAACTTGTTACTATTATAGCAAGTGCATCGGTAGCGATTGACTACCCTGAAGAAGATTTAGAAGAAAGTGAAACTCAAAAAATTAAAAGTGAAATTTTGCCGATTATAGAGGAATTAGAAGCATTAAAAAACAGTTTTAACACAGGCAGAATTATTAGAGAAGGTGTAAAAGTTGCAATTGTAGGAAAACCGAATGTTGGTAAAAGTATGTTATTAAATGCACTATTAGGTTACGATAGAAGTATTGTTACAAGTCTTGCCGGTACAACACGGGACACGATAGAAGAAAGTTTTGAGTATAAAGGTGTGCTGTTTAATATTATAGATACCGCAGGATTAAGAGAAGCAGATAATGAAGTAGAAAAATTAGGCATAGAACGCAGTAAAAAATGTATTGATTTAGCAGATATTTTATTATGTGTAGGTACTGTTAGTGAGCTGTTTGAAATTGAATTATTAAATAACGATGACTGTGATAATAATACAACAAATAATTGTAGGAACAAGTATCAACCGTCAGAGCCTTATAAAAAAACGATAATAGTTTTTAATAAAATGGATTTATTAGAAAATGCGAACGACAAAGTGTTGCCTAAACATTCGGGATGCCCACTTGGGCATCCCCTACAATGTAGCAATAGTTGTTTGGCTACACAAAAAACATTATGTTCTCGTAGGGGACGCACACCGGGTGTCCCTCAAAACTCAATTTCAATTAGTGCTAAAACGGGTAAAAACATAGATAAATTAAAAGAATTGTTATATGATCAGTCGGTAGGTAAAATTGATACGAGTGGTGTAGCTATAAACAATAACCGCCAATTAACAGCTGTTGTTAATGCTTACGACACTTTACAACGCATTATAAGCGAAAAGCAAATTATAAATCTAGACTGCACTATTTCCGACCTTAATTTTGCACTCCACCACCTAAACACTATAACAGGTGCAGTTGCCTTAGACGAAGTGGTAGCCGAAATATTTGCTTCTTTTTGTGTAGGCAAATAGTAATCAAATAAATTTTATAAATATTTACCAACAAAAAAGAACGTCTGCGAGTTATAATAATGTAGAGGTTCTTTTTTACTCTACCCGAGATTCATAGCTATGTTAATCGAAACTCTGATGCAAAACTTAAAAGAGGGCGACATGAAAGCACTAGAAGGCATTTATACAATAATGAAAAAAAATGTCTATCTTTTATCGAACTCAATTTTATGTAGCACAGAAAAAGCCAAAGATATTATGCAGGAAACCTTTATAAAGGTAGCACAAAATATAAATGGTTATAAATCAAAAAATGCAACTGTTTGGATTTGTCGGATAGCTCGAAATTTAAGTTATACCGAATATAATAAAAGCAAAAGAAGCATTAGTTTGGAAGTGTTTGAAGAAAATATTTCTGATAATAAAAATCATGAGGATATTTGGGTGCAAAATATTTCACTGCAAAATGCAATGCTTAGGCTTGAACCGCTAGAGCGGGAAATTGTAACGCTGTTTGCCATGCAAAATTACAAGCATCGAGAAATCGCTTGCATAGTAGAAAGACCTATGGGAACAATTCAATGGCTCTACAACAAAGCAATCAAAAAATTAAAAAAATATATGGAGGAAATAACCCCAATAAACTTTCACCAAAAAACATGAAAAATATTTATTTTCAAAAGTTTTTATGTGAAGTAAATTCGGAAGCTAAAAAAATAATGAAAAAAGAAACAATAAAAAAAATCTTAACAGAAGAAGCTAATTTAGCTGAAATCCCAGATGTATGGGATAATGTAAAAAAGGCGGACCTGCGAAAAAATTTGCAAACTTTGTCGATAGAAAATAAAGAAAATCAATATAAGCCCAAACTTAAACATAAAAAAGCGTGGGCATGGCTTGGCATAGGAGTGCCTATTGCAACAGGACTAGTTTTGTTTTTTACACTTGTCTTGCCGCCGTTGCTTAACCCGATTTATCGCCCGAGTGATTATCCAAGTAATGGACCTACTTTCCGCCCACCGACACGCCCTAATGCCGAAGTAGCGGCGGCGGCGTTAGCGCACCTAGAGCTTCAAGTAGACGAGGCTATTAGAATGCAAGAAAATATTTATAACGCCAGCGAATTAAACGGTGGTTTTATTGTTGGTGCTGACTCGTTTATAATGCCTACAAGCATCAGCGAAGAGGATAATGACAAAAATACCGAATTTAATATAAGACATTTTATTGCTGAAGTATTTTATAGTCGTGATAGACCTATACCTACTTTATTTCAAACTATGATTAACACATATGTTATCGATCTTTTTATGTTCAGTCAAGTTAAGCTATCTCTTTTAGACACATTTGGTAATGATGCTTTAGAAAAAATATTTGATGTGTATTTTGACCAAAACGACGAATTTATGTCTGTATTTAGGGCTCCATCAAGATGGCCACAATTTATACCTTATAGAGCCAGCTTTCCGGGAGTTGATACAGAAACAGGCAAAGTATATATGGTAGCCACAGGACACGAGGGAGGCTCTCTTACTCGTAGACATCATATCACATATATGGTAGAGTATTTTTTTACAGACTATAACGATTTATCAATTACACTAACCTCTAGGAGATATGATGATTTAGGAGAGTTAATGGTTTTAGGTATTTATAAATTCGACGCTTTAACTCAAACAACTATAGCTATAGAAGTTAATGTTTCTAATCTTTATAATGTTTCATTGATGGTAAACGCAAGTGGAATAAATAATGCCGCTCTAACCGAATCCGAAAGAGAAACTTTAATTAAATTTGTATTAAATTCTCATCAGCAAAAAGAAGCAACCATATACGAATTAGAGCAAGAGAATTTAAGATTGGCTCAAATTGTTAGAGAATTTGAAGAGTATGAGTTAGAACAAGAAGAAAACGAAGAATATTATTACGAGTATAAGTATAGCGAAGATAATAGTGGCGATACTCCTCTATTAAAAAATCGTCATCCTTATCCGCATTTAGTATCATTAAACTTCGATAAATTAAGAATATTGCAAGGTGTAGTATAAAAATCCTATATAATACTATAATTAAAAAGGTAGCAAGTATAACTTGTTGCCTTTTTAATTATATTCTCCTTCATTTACAAAACTAGAAAGTAAAACTTTTGCTAGCACAACATAGCATAATTCTGCTATACTTTTAGTATTGCGTTAGGTAAAAAGCTAAGACTGTAACGATAATATTTTGTTATGCTTAACGACAGTAAAAGAAATGAAAATTATTGATAAAAACAAAAAAGTCTTTTTTGAATACGAAATAGACGAAAAATTCGAGGCAGGCATTGTGCTTGTCGGTAGCGAGGTTAAAAGTATTCGGTTAGGTAATGTAAGAATAGCCGACAGTTTTTGTTTTTTTGAAAAAGGCGAGCTGTGGCTTAAAAATTGTCATATAACTCCGTACGAAAAGGGTAGCTATTTTAACGAGGATGCTAAACGCAGTCGAAAGCTACTTCTTAATAAAAGAGAATTAGATAAGCTGGTGGGCAAAATTAAAACTAAAGGTCTTACGCTGGTGCCTACTATGATTTATTTTAATAAAAATCGGGTTAAAGTAGAGATTGTATTAGCCAAAGGTAAAAAGCTACATGATAAACGGCAATCTATAAAAGAAAAAGACTTAAAGCGAGAAGCAGATAGAGCGGTTAAAGAATATAGATAAATTACAAATATTGATTTATTTAGCTCTCATATATAAACGACTAATAAATCATAATTTGTAATTTGTACACTGTAATTTGAAAAACAGTTGACAAGTTTTTAACAATTTATTAAACTATTATACTGTTTGGGGGATAAAAGGAGAAAAAAACAAAAAAATGGAAAAATGTTTACTTAAAAAAGGCCTAGCAGAATGCTTTGGCACATTTATGCTGGTATTTCTGGCAGTTGGTACGGCAGTAATGACAGGTGCTAATGTAGTAGCAACAGCCTTAGCTTTTGGTTTAGTAATAGTTGCTTTTGCTTATACAGTTGGCAGAATTAGCGGTTGTCATATAAATCCAGCAGTTAGCTTTGGAGCGCTTTTAGATAAAAGAATGTCGGTTAAAGAATTTTTTGTCTATATAGGTTTTCAGTTTTTAGGAGCAATAGCTGGTGCGGCACTACTATTTGGATTAGCTCGTATGGCTTTAGATTATGCGAATACTGGTTTTATTTGGGGTACAAATGAAGCCCCTCAGCTATGGGAGGGATATGGTGAAACATTAAGACAAGTTACAACAGTGGGTACGCTTATTGCCAGCTTTATACTAGAAATGGTATTGACTTTTGTATTTGTATATGTAATTCTTACCGTTACAGATAAAAAAGGCGATAAAAAAGTTAATCCTAAAATGGCAGGAATTATTATTGGTTTAACACTAACTCTAGTACATCTTATCGGCATCAACTTTACAGGCACTAGCGTAAACCCTGCTAGAAGCTTTGGACCAGCCTTAATGCGTTGGCTGTTTGACCCAGCAAATAGTACAGTTGCTTTAGAGCAAATTTGGATATTTATTTTAGCTCCACTAGCAGGTGCGGCATTATCGGTATTAGTATATAGACTATTCCATAAAAGAGAATCACAAGAGCTAGACGGAAATATGGAAGCGTAAATAATTCAAATTACAATGTACAAATTACAAATTCGGACTTAGTATTATTATAATAGTTAAATAAGTCAATATTTGTAATTTGTACATTGTAATTTGTAATTTAATAAAATCATGATAAAAATAACAGCATTTGATGTAAAAAAGTATGAGTTAGAGGAACTAGAGGCATATGCTAAGCTACCTAATCTTTTGCTTACGCTTTGTGAAAAGCCCCTCTCTAAAGATACTATCCACTTAGCAGAAGGTGCTATCGGTGTTTGTACTATGGTTTCTAGCCGTATAACTCCTGAAATTGTTACCGAATTACAAAAAATGGGAGTAAAGCACTATGCTACCCGTACGGTAGGTTACGATCATGTGGATTTATCTGCTCTAGAAAAAGCTGGTATTTCGGCTAGCCATGCCAAATACCCTGCTACTAATTTAGCGGAATTTACGATTTTGCTTATCTTAATGCACCTTAAAAAAATGAAATCGTATATTCTAAATCATTTAGAAGGCGATTATTCTTTAGACGAGCTGCGTAGTACCGAATTAAAAACTAAAACAGTCGGTGTTATCGGTGCTGGAAATATCGGTTTAGAGGTTATCAATCTCTTAAAAGGCTTTGGCTGTAGAATTTTAGTAAATGATATTTATAAAAATGATAAGTCTTTAAATTATGTTGATTTGGATACGCTTTATGCTGAGAGCGATATTATTACTCTGCATGTGGCGGCAACTAAAGAAAATTATCAAATGATAAATAAGCAATCAATTAAAAAAATGCTTAAAAAACCGTTACTTGTAAATATCGCTAGAGGTGAAGTTGTAGATACTTTAGCTTGTTTGGATGCGTTAGATAAAGGTGAATTATCTGGATTATATACAGATGTAATAGAGGGCGAAGGTGAGGTTATTTGGAAGAAAAACAGCGGAGAATTGCCCAATATGTATAAACGCTTGCAAAAGCATAAAAACGCTTTGCACACCCCCCACTATGCTTTCTTTAGTGATTTGGCAATAGAAGGTATGGTAGGAGCAGGCATTAAAGGTATTATAAACGAAGTAGAAGGCAAGGAAAATCCGTTTAGAATAAAATAAATATGCTATTATAAATCTAAAAAGCCCCCTTGAAAAGTAAAACTTTTCAAGGGGGCTTTTTAGATTGAATAGACACATCAAAAAGAGACGTTTTAATTTAACTCTATATCTTCAAAATCTTTTAGTTCTTCATCCGAATAATAATTATCACGCTCTGCTACCAATTTGCTTCCTTTTGGCAGTGCAACATTATCTTTGATAAATTCTGCAAGCTGAGCAAAATGCTTGATGTTTAGCTCGTTTAAAAGAATGGTTATTTGACACGAAACAGGCTGTCCATCGTCTGACATAAAAGTTCCGCCACCATCTACCATGCCTAAACCACTTTCGCTAAGAAAACCCTCAATAATGTCTTCTGCATCAGCTCTATCATCAATTGGTGAGAGTACGGTTGGTATTTCCACATTTACAAAGAAATATTTTTCCTCCACTTCTTGCTTTTTCTTTTTTTTCTTAAAAAACCCGAACATTTTATCTCCTTATTCAAACACGCTCAAGAGGTTTGAGTGCTTCTTGAGCGTGTGTCTATGTGGTTGCGGAGGCAGGACTCGAACCTACAACCTTTGGGTTATGAGCCCAACAAGCTACCGATTGCTCTACTCCGCGATAGAGGTTTGTTGCCAAAAGGAATATAATTTTTGGGACAACTGTATAATGATAGCATAAATTTATGAGAGTGTCAACGGATAAAATAATTATTTATTACTTATATAATTACTTAAAACTTAGAAAGTGAAAAACTTAAGAATGATTATTTTTATTACTAGATAAATCCGACATTTTAAAATCTTAAATTTTAAGTTTTAAGTAATTACAATCCCATCCTAGCTAGCCAAACATTAGTTCCGCCCATATGATGTGTAGCGTTAGGCCCTCTATAACTAATTTCGCCAACTAAAATAATCCCGCCTAAATGCTGATCTTCTCTAATAATAAAATCCACCCGTTTATCGTTTGCTTCTATAAATCTACTCGAAGTAACACCAGCGCTACCCGTGCCAATAACAGTAACAAATCCGTTTTTTCTACCGATAAATGTTGTGCCATGCCCCATATTAGTACTCATTACGCTGTCTACCGCAGTCAAATCATTAAATACCGTAAGCGGAACTTCGTCCATAGTCCGCATATTATCTATATTAAACCTATACAAAATTCCGTTACCCGTAATATCTACCTCAAACACATAAAATCTATTTTGACCACCGCCGAAAAGTCTAACGCTTTGACTGCTAGAACCGCTTAAATCTCTTTCGATTATCCTAGGAGTTGCCGAAAAGAAGTTATAAAACCACACAAGTCTGTGAGTGCCGTCATTGTGCCGTATAATAGAAGCAAACTCATTATGGCCTGCCGGAATTATTGCCTCTAAAGTAAAATTTTGAACTCCCTGCATAAGAGTCGGTGTAAAGTTACGCACGCTGGCTTCTCTTGTCCACCTAAAGCCAATTAGTCTAGAAGAATTAAATCCACCTCTTAATGTGCCAAATAAAACAAACTCGCCCATTTGAGCGAATGCTGCTACAAATTCTACGCTTTGATTACTTGTAAAAAACCGCTCGTAGCGTAATTCTAAATCTCTACATAGCACCGCGACTCTAAGCCGCCTAAAGCCGTCTAGCGGGTCTCTATATTCCATAACAGCATGAAAAACCTCAGGTGCTAAATGAGACGGAGTTCTATCGCCTTCTAATGCCCAATCGTCTACATAAAGATAAATAATTCTCTCATGAGCCACATTTCTTAGATTTTCACTTCTTCGTAAATCATTTTCTAATAAATCGGTTGCAAACAAATTAGTCTCTATAATAAAGCTTTCGGTATCAGTATTTATAAGCAATAAAAACCCCTCTCTAATTTCGCTAACCATAACTACTTGCTCCAACCTGCCTTGATGTGCCCTATAAGCGATAGGTTGTCCGCTATTGCTAAGTAGCATTACAAAAAAGCTACCGTCTCTACTTGCGTTAGTGCCGTAAAAATCATAATCTACGCTTGTAGTATTGCCAAAAATTATAATTTCGTTTTGCAATTTAAAGCTAGCTACAACCTCCTCTTCGCCGCTTCCGCCCAGAGTGATTTCCCAATCTAAGTATTCGCTTTTAGCTTCTCTAGGTTCTCTAAATCTGTCGTGCGGAGGTACCACAACAGGAATATAGGGGTCATCATTTCCCCAAACATGAGGCAGGAAGAAAATCCCAATAGCAAGTGCTACAGTGAGTACACTGAGAGCCAATAAAATATTTATCTGTCTTTTTGTTAGTCTTGTTTTCATAAATATAAATTTAAATATAGTTTTTTCTTAAAAAGAATAATCACATTATATGTTAAAATTACACATAAAATAAGTCCCTCTACAATATAAGACAAAGTTTTTAATGACTACCATATGTAGTAAGTTTTCTATTTATAAATACTATATGTAGTATATAAATAAAATTTTGCAACAAAAAGCAACAAATAGTACAAAAATATGCGTTTTTTGCATAAAAATAAATTCGACAAATTTTTACAAAATACTTTACAAAAAAGTTACATTTTGCTAAAGTGTTTAATTGTGGAAGTTGTCCATTTTAATGCTTGCTTGGAAAGGATTAAACAGGGAGATCCTTTAGGGCTTAGTGAACTTTACGAAGTTTACTACAAATCAATGCTTGCTACAGCCGTTAAGATAGTAAAAAACACTTCAGATGCAGAAGATATTGTATCTGATGTTTTTAAATACATCTTAAAAAATGCATACACGATGGGATATATAAAACATCCTAAAGCATGGTTAGCTACAACTATGCGTAATAAAGCAGGAGAGATGGCTAAAAAAGAAGAGAAAAAAAAGGCTTATCTAGCAGAGTTTTCTAAAGAGTATTATATTATGCATGCAGAAGATATCGATTTAATAGTTTTATTAAACGATAGCCTAGAGCTTTTATCAGATGTAGAAAAAGAAGTTTTTGACTTGCATTTTTTATGCGGATTTAAATATAAAGAAATATCTAAACAATTATCCCGTGCTGTAGGCACAATAAAAAGCGATGTATTTAGAATAAGAGAAAAATTAAAGCATCTAGAAGAATATGTGTAACTAAAAATAAAAATTCTAATTTATTTTTTTATCGTACCAAACTTTAATAAAATAGCTTAAATAACCAAAACGACAGTCACCACTATATGGCGGTTTTTTTATACTATGTTTTTTACTCTGAAAAAATATTAAAAAAATATTTTATTTTTTTGCAACCTTTTGGCTCTTTTAGCACTCTCTATTAGTAAAGGGGTAAAAAGGAGCCTTAGTACATAATGATAAAACAAATAAATAAAAACACAAGAAGACTTATAACATACATACTTGTTTTTATGATGGTTCTTGGGTTTAGCGTAATAGGACTTGGAGCAACACCGCAACAAACATATATTGGACAAGCCTTAAATGTAGAAGAAAGAATTTATTCGGATTTTAATTCAGAAATTATTTTTCCGGGAGAACAAGGGCACGAAGAATATGCTATATCATCACGAGGTAGCTCCCCTATTGAGTTTTATACCGAAAGAGTTAATTTTCATACCAGAGTACAAAGAGGATTTGTTATGAACCCCGCAGTTCCTTCCTATTTAGCTCACGGATATACTTGCGGAATTACAGCCGGCGGTGTTGCAATAGCATATTATAATAGACAGTTCCCGCAACTTATACCGGGACATACGGCAGGTTTTTATATGGGAAATATATGGCTTTGGAATCCTCAAAATCAATTAGTAGATGCTATGTTTGGTCAATTATTTATGTTAATGGGCGGTAATCCTGCGGGTGTAACTATAGTACAATATGTAACCGGTATGATGATGTATGTTGCATTAAGAGGCAGAAGTATCCAAATGCAAAGTTTAAGAACAGGTAGTAATCGGCTAAACGAAACAGCACTTAAAAATGCGTTTAGAAGCGGAATGTTAGTATCGTTATTTGCAGTAGGCTTTTCGATAGTGGGAATAACTGGTGGTATAGTAACAAATGCAAATCATGATTTAATATCGCATAACATTGGTACAGAAAATCATGTTATGATGGCATACGGATATCGTTATATAAGATATTATAATGCGTCTAATCAGCTTATAAGGAGAGATATTTATTTATATGTAAATACAGGCTTAAGTACACCAAGACTTGCTCTTACACCTATTACTAGATTTATGTATGTTGCCGATGCGTTTACTACGCGTGTAATATAAAAATTTATTCTAAGGCATGGGCGAAACCCTCAAAAAGAATTTAACGGCAACTCAAAAGCCGTCGAATCGTAGGGGCGGTTAATAACCGCCCGAACTTAATAAAAAAAGTGCATTTTTTTCTAAGGCTCGGGCGTTCACTGAACGCCCCTACAATAAGAGAAATGTGCAAAAAGCAATTATATTTTAGGCTCAACTAAACACCATTAAGACGGTAAAGTTTCGTATTTTGCAATTATTGATAATTCGTTATAGGTTTGATTTTATGAAGACTTGTTGTGATAAGAACAAAATCGAATTATTTCGTCTTTGCGAGCCTTGGTAAACATAGGATAAAGCTAATATAAGAGGCGAAGCAATCCAGCAAGCTAGCTAATGTAAAAACAATAAAAAAGGAACAACCAAAAAAATCAAAGGGGGTAAAGGAAAAAACAAAATGGATTACTTAGAAAAATATATCAAAAAAGCATTTAATCAACAGCCCCTCGAGGAATGGGCAACTAAATGTGGCATAGACCTTACACCTAAAAAGCCTATGCCTACTAGACGCATACGCAACAAAAGAAGGTTTGTTATGCAAGTGGCAAGCATTGCTGCAGCTTTTGTACTGATAATAGGAGGTGTTATATGGCTAGCACTACCAAGCTACACTCCTGACACAACACCGCCACTAATAAGGTATACCTATAGAGACTCTACTGCAGAAAGAATATCATTAGAAAAATTATATTCAATAAAGGGTTTATTATTATTTAATGAGGAACAAATATACAATTATCAAGACATTTCTAGGCATATAGTAACGCATAAGCCGTATTTCGTTTTAGCTTATTCGGCAAAAGAGTTACATTATCTAACCAATAGTGGCAATCAATTTATTATAAATTTTTTTGTAAGAGTCTATAGATATTATGAATTTTTTAGATATAAAGATTTCCAAAATCTTACTCAAAACTTTACAATAAATAATGTGAATATCTACTATAATATTTTTAACGGCGGAGCATTAGTTTGCTTTAGCTATAACAGCAAAGACTATTTTTTAACGGTTACAGGTTTTGAAGATGTAACCCAACTAACTACGCAAACACTAATCCTATTATTAGGGGAATTGTTTAAATAAAAATTAAAAAGGAACTAAAACTATGACAGAAAAACAAAAGACAAGTGAATTATTAACAGCGGTAGAGTTGGAGGAGTCTCTATTGTATAAAAAAATTGCTATGTTAGTAATTCGGTTAGGTATTCAGCCTAGCTACAAAGGTTACAAATATTTAAGCGGTGCTATATATTTGAGCGTAACTCAACCCGACAGGTTTACAGCAGAAAGTTTATACAATGCGTTATCTAAAATTTATAATCAAACTAGAGACAGCATAGAACGAGGCATAAGGTATTGTATACAATTAGCACAGTATACAGATAAACCACAATTGGTACTAAATGACTTTTTTGGTTCTATGGTAGTTGGTCAAAATTATTCTTTAACCAATTTGCAGTTTATAGCTTATGTAGCAGAAGCGGTAAGATTTGATATGTAATAAGTTTTTATATAAAAGAGTTGTTCAATAACCTACTGTGGTTATTGAACAACTCTAAAGTTTGATTTTTCCTTTAAGGCTCGGACAGTGTTTTGCTGTCCGAGTTTTTTTGAGAGTTTAATTATGTCAAAAAAATACAAATTTTGTCATAATCTTTAGGTTGTACACATAAATTTAGAGTACAAATTTTAACAATGGGCGTTTGCCTATAATTGGAGATTATTAAAAATGAAAAAAAGATATGCTCAACAAACGAGCGTAAAAATGGACGGAAACGATAGTCTTACGACAAGTTTTCACAGTAAAAAAAGAAAATGGGGCGTAAAAATAATTACTGCAGTAGTTGCTTTAGCCTTAGCAATAGCGGTTATTCCTGTACTTGCGGGCTGTAATCGTCAAGAAAATTTAGTGGATACACTTAGTCATTATCGTATGGCGATTGTGTTTTGTGAAACCGATAGAGCGATAGATGTTACGATGACATTAGATTATCGTAACAATTACGATGTGGAGCTGCCTAACTTAGTGCTTCAATTACACGCAAACGCTTTTAGAGAAGGTGCTAAATTTAGTCCTGTTGCCGATCATGAACGCACCTATGCTTTTCCTAGTGGCATATCATATGGCGGAATGACTATAAATTCGCTTGCGGTTAACGGCAATGCGGCTACTATAAATATAGCAGGCGAGGATCAAAACGAGCTAATTGTTCCGTTTGAACGCCCGCTTATGCCTACAAACCGCATTACGATAGAAATAGAATTTAGGGTTACTATCCCTAATGTGCGTCATCGCTTAGGTTGGCATAATGACCTAGTAAACTTAGGCAATTTCTTCCCTATTGCTGCGGTATGGCGAAATGGTGAGTTTGCCACAAGCACTTACTCGTATATGGGCGATCCATTTTTTAGTAGCGTAGCTAACTTTGAGGTTTGCATTACTAAGCCTGCTACTCTTACTGCGGCGATGAGTGGTGCTACAACAAGAGAGTTGTTGTCGGGCGGCAGAGCAAGAACACAAGCAAGTATAAATAAAGCTAGAGATTTTGCGATTGTATTAGGTAACTTTACTGTTATAAATAAGCAAGTTGGCGATGTTGATGTGCGTTATTATTTTCATAACGACCCAGAAAGCGAACGATCTCTTCAAGCGGCGGTAGATAGCATTGTAACCTTTAGTGATTTATTCGGGGCTTATCCGTATGCGACATTCTCAACTGTTCAAACAGCGTTTTTACACGGCGGTATGGAGTATCCGGCACTTACTATGATTAGTGACCAATTAGAAGGCGATTATTTTAGAGAGGTTATAATTCATGAAGCAGCACATCAGTGGTGGTATGCGGTTGTTGGTAATTGCCAAGTTACTGAATCGTGGATAGATGAGGGTTTAGCAGAGTTATCAACAAGTTTATTTTTTCAGCTTAATCCGCAATATGGTATTACTTATGAGAGTCGTATGGCAAATGCTCTTAGCACTTTAAGTATGTATGCCCAAATGTTTAGGCAAACTCCTAACTTTACTACAGCTATGAACCGTCCGTTATCTAGCTTTTCCAGTAGTCTAGAATATGTTGTTATAGCATATTATAAAAGTAAGATTATGTTTGATACAGTGCGTGCTAAAATTGGCGATGAGGCATTCTTTAGAGCGTTAAGAAATCTTTATCAGGACAACAAGTTTGGCATCATAAACGCTGAGTTAGTTATAGCGGCATTTGAAAACGCTGTTAATATGCAGCTGGCATCATTCTTTAACTCTTGGATAGACGGAAGCATTCAGGTATTTGGGAGTAATTAAAATAGTGCTTAGTGCATAGGGCATAGTTATTGATTTATTTATCTTACTTTAAATAATGTCTTTATTATTTAGTTAGTAGTTATAAATCCTTCATTATGTCCTATGCACTAAGCACTATAACTGAAAAACTATGATTTATTCAATTAAAAGAAAAACAATAATAATTATCGCTGTTATTTTAGTGGCGGTTATAGCAACTATAGTGGTTACTACTGTGGCGGTGAGGGCGCATCAAACCAGCGGTTTTAACGGCAAAGTTGTTGTTATAGATGCTGGGCATGGCGGAGTAGACGGTGGTGTTGTTGGTAGAAATACAGGTGTTAGAGAAGCCGATATAAATTTGGCTATTGCTAGACTAACGCAACGCAACCTAGAAGAAAAGGGATTTAGAGTTGTTATGACAAGGAACAGTGCAGACGGACTTTATGGATTAGCTACCCGTAACCGAAAATTACGGGATATGGAAGCCAGACGAAATATTATAAATAGAGCAAATCCGCATCTTATTATTAGCATTCATCAAAATTCTTTTCCATCTCCTAGCGTAAGAGGTCCGCAAGTGTTTTTTAGTTATAGTAAAAAGGATTGCGAGTCTCGTGCAGTTATAATGCAAAATGCTCTAAACACAACATTAGAAAGCGACAGGTTGTCTAAGCGGGGCGACTTTTTTATTCTATCTAGCACACCTCATCCGGCACTCCTAGTAGAAAGCGGATTTTTATCTAACCCCGAAGAAGAAAAATTGCTAATTTCGCCCGATTATCAAGAAAAAGTAGCTTATGCTATAGCGAGCGGAGTATATATGATTTTGTTTTAGGCAAAATGATTAGTATAGATAAAAACGCTTATTCCTCAAAAAGGAATAAGCGTTTTTTTGTTGTTCGGCTACTTGAATCTTTTACTCTGCAAAATTTTTAAAGTAATTTTGTACTAATACAATAGGGGTACCTTTATCGCCAGAACCGGAAGTTAAGTCGCATAAGCTACCGATTAAATCCACAAGTCGGCGGGGAGTTGTACCTAAGCTTTGATTATCTGTTTGCGATAATTGCTTTTTAGCTTTGATTATTTTTTTCATCTCGACTATTGCTTCGTCCCCTGCTAGTCCCGCTATATCATTATCGGCAATAAATTTTAGTTTTAACTCGTTAGGCTGCCCAATTAATCCTTTGGTAAAGCCAGGGCTAACAACCGGGTCGGCAAGCTCCCAAATTCCGCCGATAGGGTCCTTGAATGCTCCATCGCCGTAAACCATACATTCTAAATTTTTACCGGTTGCTTTTTTAAATTCCGTTTGCAGTTTTTCGCAAAACTCACTAGCATCTCTCGGGAATAGCTTAACAGTACTCTCTGTGGATAAATTACTTCCCAATAAGCCATACTCGGGATGATAGCCGCTATCCCCTATCGGTTTTTTTAGAACATCTGCTACACTAAACACCTTTTTAGCACCGGCTTTTAGTAGCATTCTTTTAGTGCGTTCTCTCGTATGAATATCAGCTGTAATAACAGACTTTGTGTAATTAAGAATGTGTTTTAAGTCATTCGATAAAATGACCTCGATATTATTGCCGAGATTTTTATAATAATCAATATAATCTATCCCCGTAAACACATGCTTAGCATCAGGGAAAAGCTTGTTGAATTCGTTACTGGTAAAGTGGCAGGTAGCGGGATTGATGCCCATTTCGTCCAACTGTTCTATATCAACTAGGCGATTACCTACCTCATCGCCAGGGTAACTAAGTTGAACAATCAATTTCTTAACCCCCATAGCAATACCTTTTAGAATAAGCGAAAATCTGTTACGAGATAAAATAGGAAAAATCAATCCCACAGTTTCATTTTTGTCGAATTTTTGCTTAACATCGGTTGCAATTTGTTCTAGCGTTGCATAGTTACCTTGCGAACGAGCCAAGACAGCTTCTGTTAAACATACAATATCTCTATCGTTAAAAGTTAGATTATTTTCTTTTTTTGCTGCTAAAACGCTGTCTACAACAACTTTTATTACATCGTCACCTTGCCTAATTATCGGTGCCCGAATGCCCATAGAAACAGTTCCTAAAGTATTTGCCATAAAATTTTACCTACCCTTACTTGCTGTGTATACTTATGTATACGCTTTATTATAGCATGACAATAAAATAACTGCAACTTATTAAATTACAAATTACAATATACAAATTCAGACTCATAAATTTGTTTTTATGAAATTCTTAAATAAATCAATATTTGTAATTTGCATATTGTAATTTGTAACTAGCACCACCAACGCCTATTATCAATAACAAATCCTCTACATGGTGGTCGTGGCGGTGGATGTGGCGGATGAGGTGGGTGTGGGCGATGGTGATGATGATTTGACATTCTAAAATCCCATCGGCATGGCGGATGGTGTGGCGGATGATGATTGCTCCACTCAAATCTAAAATCACATCTAGGACGATGATGCGGTGGACGATGGTAACCGTGATGATTATGACACGGTGAATGATGTGATGGGTGGTGTGGATGGTTCATAGTAAACTCCTTTGGAGTTTCAATGAGAAACGAGAATTGAGAAATGAGAAATTGTTGATTTATTTATAGTAATAATTTATGGATAATTTAGAAGCGTTCAACTATAGGGATATGCATTGCTAGCACATTGCCTGCCCGAACCTTAGAAAAAACATATTTATTTTTTATAAAGTGCGGACGACCAGTGGTACACTCCTACAATTAAGAAGCTCTTAATTGCTTGTTAATTATTATTAAGTTATAAGCTCAATAATTTCTCATTTTTCAATTCTCATTCTTCATTAAAAACATTCCTTACATATCTTCAATTTATGTTACTTTTTAATCTACGATATGTAAAAATCTGGCTTTCTTAAAACTATACCAACTAAGCGGTTTATTTAAGGCGTCGTAGCTGTTTGTAGTAACAAACGGATTGTAAGGATTATTTGGATTTAACTTAGTAACAAATAAGCTATGTGCGTATTTTTCGCCGTCAAACGATAACTGAATTATATCACCTACTTGGAGATTTTCTACTGCTACCTCTATGGCTTTTGGACCAACCGAATTTTCCTTCCTAGTTAAAAAATTATACAAAAATTCAACTCCGGTAAAAGACGGCGAACGGTTTTGTAGGCTTTTATAGTACCATCCAAGCGGATAGGAGTAATTTTGCTTAGCACCGCCCGCTATAAGACATTGACTAACAAAATTAGTACAATTCCCGCCAAGAAAAGAAAAATCATAGTATTTAGGATTCTTTTTATAAGCATATTCTATCGCATACTCCATTGCCGCCTTTCGATTATAATTAGATTGCGTCATATTGCCATTGTATGCAGGATAAATAAAAAATGAGAAAATAGGAATGGAAAATATTATTGATTATTTTATTGTTTATTGTAGGGGTCTACTTCTAGGTGTCTTGAATCCTTAAAAAGCCATTCGCTTGCGAATGGCTTTTAGGATATCATTAAGCAATCTCACTTATTGCTAGTAAGTATTTTTTACCATTTTTCATAGATAATGTAAAAGTAGTAATTTGGTCGTTATCTTTTATACAATCAAAATTTTCTATATTCTGTTATTTCCATATAAACTAACTCACCTATACGACCAATAAGTTCTTCAATATCTTTCATTTGTAAAAATCCTCCTTTTAGATTTTGCACACAGGGACAATAATTACAGTATACAGGGAAAATGAGAATATGGCAAAGAAATATTCTCACTTTCGCATATACTTTTATTGAGGTTTGCAATGCAGGAAATATCTAAATTTAGCGAACGCCTTTCTGAGTTAATGTTTTATAATGATAATATTGCGAGTTATAAATTAGCACAAAAACTTGGTTTTGGTATTTCAACAATTAGTCAATGGAAAACGGGTAAACGAAGCCCTACCCTTTCAAACGCAGTTTGTCTTGCGAATTATTTTGGTTGTTCGTTAGATTTTTTATCAGAACGAATTGATGACGATATAAAATTTACCCCTCAACCTCTTTTACCTTTTCCTGAACGGCTGGTACAAATTCTTAAAGAACGAAAAGTTAGTTGGTACAAAGTTACTATAGATACTAAATTATCCGAATCAAATATGCGTGATTGGCGTAGAGGTTGTTTGCCACATTTGCCAATTTTAATTGAATTAGCAGACTACTTAAATGTATCAATAGATTATCTTGTAGGACGGGATAGATAATATTTTAATTATAAATTGTTTGAATAATGGTTATATTTTTATCATGGTAAAATAAAAAACTGCACTAGAATTTCTAGTGCAGTTTTTTGTATTAGATACCAAATATGTATTCTCTATTCAATCACTCCGCCGCCTAAACAACGATTGTCGTTATATAACACAACAAATTGACCCGCTGTAATTGCTCGTTGCGGATTATCAAAAACTATATTTGCATTTGCTGTTATATTACCTAAATTATCTTTGATATGCGTAACTGTACATGGTTCGTCAACTTGCGAATAGCGGCATTTTGCGGTTGCTCTATATTCTTTGCTATAATCAAATTCTCCTATGTAATTTATATTGCTGGCAGTTAGCTCTCGACTAAAAAGCTCTTCTCCTTCGCCATTAGAAACAACCAACCAATTTTTTTCTAAATTCTTTTCTACTACATACCAACGATTTGCGTTCTCGCCCTTAACACCGCCTAAGCCAAAACCCTTGCGTTGCCCTAGCGTGTAGTACATTAAGCCGTCATGAGTGCCTAGTATTCTGCCTAATTTATCTACAATGTCGCCTTTAATAGCGGGAAGATAAGTTTTTAGAAATTCTCTAAACTTTCTCTCGCCAATAAAGCAAATACCCGTTGAATCCTTTTTGCGAGCAGTAATAAGTCTTTCCTTTTCGGCGATAGCACGCACTTCCGATTTTGGAAGATTAGCCAACGGAAAAATAACATTGCTAAGCTGTTCTGTGCGTACTTGATTCAAAAAGTATGTTTGGTCTTTTGAAGTATCAACAGCACGCATTAAATAAGTATCATTAGAACGACCACTGGTCGCCTGTATAGTAAACTTATGTTTTATTCCGCAATAATGACCTGTTGCCACAAAATCTGCACCTAGCTTTTTAGCATACTCGCTAAAGGGTCCAAATTTGATTTCTCGATTACAAAGTACATCAGGGTTTGGAGTGCGTCCTCTTTTATATTCCTCTAAAAAATAACTAAAAACTCGCTCTGTATACTCTTTAGAAAAATTGAGCGAATAACACGGAATTCCTAGTTTACTTGCAACTGCCTGAGCATCCTGCCAATCAGTTGTTGCAGTACAATTACCACTACCGTCATCTTCTTCCCAGTTATGCATAAAAAGCCCGATTACATTATAATCTTGCTCTAAAAGGAGTTTAGCTGCAACAGAGCTATCCACTCCGCCACTAAGCCCCATCACTACAGTTTTTTTTGAATTTTTTACTAAGTTTATCAATTAGATATTTGCTAGTTTTTTTAGTTGATCTACATTCTGTAAGCCACTGGCAGTATTAACCACTTCGCCGTTATTTAAAACAACAAAAGCAGGGATAGTTTCTACGCCGTATTTAATGGCTAAATCTTCGCAATTGTCAACATTGCATTTAGCTACTTTTACTTGATTGCCAAATTGCTCATCAAATTCATCTAGAATTGGTAGTTGCATTCGACATGGTCCGCACCAATTGGCATAAAAATCAATCAGTACAGGCATAGTTTTTTCTTGTAGAACTTCTTTATTAAAATTTTCGTTTGTAAGTATTGTCATAATATTTTTTTAAGGTTTGATAACCGAGGTATTCGCTTCGACAGTTATAAAATTTAAAGTAAAAAATAAATCAATAATTTCTCATTTATCTCATTTTTCATTTCTCATTGATATTTTATCTAACTCCAAAATTGCTTTGTAATATATATCAAACCATTTATCGAAATTTTCTTTGGATATTCGTTCGTCTTTATCGTGGATATGAGTTTCTATATTGGGAAATGTAGGACCAAAAGCTACAGCGTTAGGAAGCTCTCTTGCGTATGTGCCACCGCCTGTTTGGACGGGAGGTAATTTTTCTCCTGTTACATTCTCGTATACTCTTAAAAAGGTTTGTACTAGGGGAGAATTTTTATCTATAAAAAGATTGTGCTTGTAGTTAATAATTTTTGTAGTGCAAGAAAATGCTTTTTCTATCCGTTTTAATACTTCATCTTTATCAGCACTAATCGGCAAACGCATATCAAATGATAAGTATAACTTATCATTTATAACTTCGCCGTGATTTAGACTCATAGTTAGTATGCCGCTTTGTTCGTCAGAATAATCAATATCAAGCAGTTTTTTAGCATCTTTATTGCAAAATAATTCAAAAACTTTTTCGGCTAATGGTGAAAACTGAGCCAAATATTCAAATGCTTTCCATGATGCATTATCACCTTTATCAGGCTTCATTGCGTGGCCTGCTACTCCCTTAAAAATTATATCCTCGCCATTTACAACAATCCTTGCTGTGTCGGGAATAACATTAAGTGCTGACTTATCGCCAAAAGATAAATATACAATACTTTGCTTAAAATCCTCATCCAAATCACAACTAACAGTAAAGTGCATTATTCCTTTTTCGCTGTTGATACACGGAAAATCAGCATCAGGCACCATACTAAAAGACGGAATTTCGTCTACTTTAGCATATTGCTTTAAACAAGCACTTCCTGATTCTTCGTTGCAACCGCATATAAGGCGAATACGGTGTTTTAATTGAATGCTGTCTTCTTTTAACTTTTTTAGGATATGCAAAGCCACAACGGCGGGACCTTTGTTATCCACAACACCACGACCGTATAGATAATTGTCTTTTTGAGTTAATACAAAAGGCGGTACACTCCACTCGCTTTCATTTACACCGACAACATCAAGATGAGCTAAAATAGCAAACATAGGTGCATTTTTGTCGTTATTGCCAAGCTCCGCCCAGCCGTAATAGCCGTCGCCGTCATGAGTTTTTAAGCCGTATTCTTTAGCTTTATTTAAAAACCAATCAAGAGTTTGCCTCATTTGTTTTCCAAACGGAGCATTTTTTTCTGCTTTGCTAGGCAGGCTTTTTATAGATAATAATTCGTTTAAGTCTTTTAGTATTTCGTTTTTCATAGTAATCTAGTGTTTTTCTAAAATCGCTTTATAAGTAAAACCGTTTCGTCTACTCCGTAATCTCCGTCCCCGTAAAGAGATACATATTCGTCTAATAAGTAAACAGTTGGCGGAATATTAATCTCCTCAAAGCCCGATTTTTTATATGATTTTATTGCGTTTATGTTTTTTATTGAGGGTCTCATAATCAATTCCTCAATACCTAATTCTTTATTTAGATAGTTACCTAGTGTAATAATCGCATCAGTACCAAAGCCCTTTCCGCAATTATTTAAGCTATTCATCCAAATATCAAGCTCTGACTTATGCGGTTTTAAATGATAAGACGAATAACTAATAAAACCGACAGGATTATTACCGTGCAAAATTATAAACCCTCTACCTTTATTAGGCTCGGTATCTGTAAAAAAGTAATCCACATAATCCTCGCAAAAATCCTCATAAGATGGTATCTCAGTATTCGGAAAATCTGCTCCGGAATGAAACTTACTGGTTTCGCAGTGGAAGCACCACTCATATATCATTTGCCTTTGTTCTAAAGTAGCCGGAGTTAAGGTAATTATTTTTCCGTATAAATTCATAAATTTACTATTTACTCTCCCTCAACCTTAACCGTAAGCACACCGCTAACATTAGCATACGGCTTTACGGTTACTTTATAAATTCCGCATAGCTTAATTGGCTCGCCTAAAACAAACATTCGTTTATCAAGCTCCACACCCGCTTGTTTTTTAAGAGCGTCGGCTATATTTTGAGTATTTAATGCTCCAAATAGCTTGCCGCTACTGCCAACCTTTACTTTGATAACAACTTCGGTACTATCTAGTTTTTTAGCTAATTCAACGGCAGTATCTCTAGCCACCTTTTCGTGATGAACAGCCGCTTGCTTTTGCATATTTATGGCATTAACCGCACTTGCAGTGGCTTCTTTAGCATATCCGCCTTTAATTAAAAAGTTACGACCGTATCCGTCGGCAACCTCAATAATATCGCCCTTTTTGCCTTGCTTAGGCACATCTTTTAAAAGGATTACTTTCATAATTTTTTACCATCCTAAAATTCTTGATACAAAAACTTCTGAAAAAGCAATTTTCATAATTAAAGTTTTTCTACTAGCTTTAATTATAATACACCCAAACCAAAAAGTAAAAGCTAAAAACTAAAAAATTCCCAAGAGCAATAACTTAACTGCTGTTGAGAATCTTTAATTTATTTTTTATTGGACTTATCTATTATTTAAGCAACTCCCCATATTACTTGGGCACCACCGCCGTTCCAGTTTGTTTCCCAACCGGGAGGTCTGCTTGTGTGATATGGTACATATATTCTTTGCGTAGGATTCCAGCCTTGAAAAACATTCCATGCAATATTTGTAACACTAGCTGGAATTGTTATGCTTGAGATTGATGTAGAATTAGCAAATGCACCGCCGTTAATATCTGCAAGTTGACTGCCTTCGGCAAAAATAACTTCTTGCAATGCTGTTGTATTAAATGCACTCATAGCAATTCTTGTAACACTAGCGGGGATTGTTATACTGGTAAGTGCTGTAGTACCGCGAAAAGCCTCGCCTTCTATAGTGGTAAGCTGACTACCGGCTTGAAATGTTACTGTAGCTAAGGTTGTACTATTCCTAAACGCATCCCAACCAATAGTTCTAACGCTGGCAGAAATGGTTATGCTTGTTAAATTAGAGCCTCTAATTTGCCCAACCTCTATAACCGGTAAACCGTTATGCAGATTAGGAAGAATAACCTTTGTTAAAGATGTAGTGCCTTGAATTCTGTATCCTCTTACTATTCCGTGTGCATGGTCAAATATTTGCACAAACACTAAACCATCATATATAGGATTTTCGATTCTCCATTCTACTTGGGCATCGCTGTTACCATTCCAATTTGCGTTCCATCCGCTAGGTTGAGCAGTAAGCCTCGGGATTCTTATAGTTTGAGCATTAGTCCAGTTTTGAAACACATTAGCCCCCATATCTGTAACGCTACTAGGAATTGTTATATTGATAAGTGCTGTAGTATGAGAAAACACGACATCGCCAATACTTGTAACGCCATACGGTATGGTTATGCTAGTAAGAGCCGTAGCACCTGCAAATACAGCATGACCAATGCTTCGTAGCTGACTACCATGCTCAAAAATTACCGTTTGTAGTGAAAAAGCTACCGAAAATGCTGTGGCACCAATGCTTGTAACACTAGCGGGGATTGTTATATCGGTAAGCGCTGAATACCAAAAAGCCGAATTCCCAATATAAGTAAGTTTGCTATTTTGCTCAAAATTTATCGTATGCAAAGCGGTAGTTGACGAAAATGCACTACCGTCAATAGTTGTAACGCTAGCTGGGATTGTTATATTTGTAAGTGCCGTAGCTTGGTTAAATGCACCGCTACCAATAACTTCAAGCCTGCTACCCGGTTCAAAGTCTACCGTATGCAAAGAACGAACCGTAGAAAATGCTCCAGGTCCTATAGTTATTACGCTGTTAGGAATTGTTATACTGGCAAGTCTAGTGCCCAAAAACGCACTATTACCGATAGTTGTAAGTCTGCTATTTGGCTCAAAATTTACAGTATGCAATGTAGAAAGATTTCTAAACGCTTCATCTTCAATAGTTGTAACGTTGGCCGGAATTGTTACATTAGTAAGTGCCGTAGCTAGGTTAAACACATTACTACCAATAATTTCTAGCTGGCTGTTTGCTTCGAAATTTACTGTGTGCAAAAACATAGACATCTCAAACACCCTATTGCCGATAGATGTAACGCTGGCAGGGATTGTTATGCTAGTAAGTCCCGTGCCTACAAAAACCCCTTCATCAATAGTAGTAAGTCTGCTACCCGATTCAAAGTTTACAGTATGCAATGAAAATGTATGAGAAAATGCCCAATAACCAATAGTAGTTACACTATTAGGGATTGTTATACTATTTAATCCGCTATTCGTAAATGCACCTTCACCAATAGTAGTAAGTCTGCTACCCGGTTCAAAGTTTACGGTATGTAGCGATCGACCATTAACAAATGCAAAGTTGTTAATAGCTGTTACACTATTAGAAATGGTTACTAAATTAAGATTATTGCTTCTAATTTCTCCTACTTCTAAAACGGGTAAGCCGTTATGAGTAGAAGGTACAACTAAATTAGTTAGCGTAGTTAAGCCTTGTATTTTGTAGCCTCCTTCTATAGCAACAAATTCTAACCCGGCAACTGAGTTTATTAGTCTAGCATATAGAGTGGTGTTTTCTGTTAGTACAAACGGGAAAAATGCAGGAGTTGTAAAGTCTGCGTCCGTATACCAGCCTGCAAAATCATGATGCTGCTGAGTTGGTGTAGTTGGTTGCCACATTACAGTGCCTTGTGGTAGAGTAATCGGATTAAAGGTAGTGTTAGCAAATGTAACAGTAAAGGTTTGAGGGGCTTCTGGAGTGTTTCTTAGCCACTCTAAAAAGTCTGCTTCAGTTTTGTTTTCGTTACCCGATTGAGCTTGCCAGATTTCAAAGGCAGATTTGCCGTCTTGTCCTTGTTCTCCTTGCGGACCTGTTTGACCTGTTGGACCCGTCGCTCCGGTATCGCCTTGCGGACCCTGTTGACCTTGTTCGCCTTGTTCGCCTTGTTGTCCGGGAGGTCCTTGAGTACCTTGCTCGCCCTGTGGACCTGTTGGACCTTGCGGACCGGTTATTCCTATTTCGCCTTGCGGACCTCTTTCACCCTGTGCTCCTTGTTCGCAAGCTATTAGTGCAAGAGCAAAAATCATAACTACTGCCATAAGTAATGCTATAATTATTCGTATTTTTCTTGTGTTTTTTATCATTTTATTTTGTCTCCACTAGTAATTTTAGCTTTTTTATAATTTTTTATCAAATGTTTTTGTATAAAAAATCCTTATTTCAACACACTATATGTAAAGGAGAAATCATTATAATGAAAGACTTAAAATGTGGGAAAACAGAATGCTGTTATAATAAAGCATACGAATGTTGTGCTAAAGAGATAGAGGTAACTGATTGTGCAGGTTGCAAAACTTATAAAGAGGATGACAGAAAAAGCAATCATCATCTTTTTGAAGCGGGCGAGGATTTTGCTAAACGCAGTTTTGATATAGATACTGCCGTTTACTGCAAAGCGGATTGTATTTTTAATAAAGACAACATTTGTAAAGCTAACGGCATAACGGTGCTAGGCGACCTTAGCCAGGAAGCAGTTTGTGCTACATTTATGAAAGCGTAATTTATAAATAATAACTTAAAAATGTCGGATTAGTATGAGTGCTTATCCGACATTTTTATTATATTCATGAGTATCAACAGCTCAAACATAATAAAATCTCCTTGACAAGGTTGACATATAGTAGTATTTTATAATAGTGAGGTACGCTTAAATGAAACAATCAAACTTTAATGAGCCAAAATTTGACGAGGCGGATTTTGATAAGATAGATTTTCAAGAATCCAATTTTAGCGAACCAACTTTACAGCAACATAATTTTCAAGAGTTAAATCTTAATCATCCTAATTTTAACAATCAAAACAATCCTAATCAATATAATTATCCGTATCCTCCTTATAATCCAAATACCCCACAACCTCCTGAGGGATTTAATATAAAAGCCTCTTTTAGCCTTAAGGGCAAGTTTGCTGTTTTTGCTAATGTATTTTTAGGTATTATTATGATTATAGGGATTGTAGCAACGATATTTATTTTTGAGTACAATTTTTCGGAGTTTTCTTACCTTGTAAATTTTTTAATTAGTTTAGGATTATTTTTAGCATTGCTTATAGGAGGTTCTTTTTTTTCGCTACTTATTCAAATTATCTTTTTTAAGGCAGGTGGCTACGGTAAACTTAAAGCTCATCTTGGAGCAGTAGGTGCGATACTAACCGAAAAGCCTATGAAGATTAGGTTTTATATTTTAGCCAGCATGCTAAGCAATATTATAAATTTAACTGTTTTAGCTTTAATAGCCGTATTTTTTTGGGCGGATTGGTCATTTTTAGTTTTACTTTTTCTTGTCGGTAATTGGTTAGCAAATATTCCGTTTTATATATTTTTATTTAAGCAGGATAAAGCACATTTTGTATATTTAGATAAAGGGAATCTTACAGTTTTAGACAAAAATCAATTTAGTAATAGCAATAATAATATGGCAGAATGGAATGAGAAGTGGTAAAACGATATCCTTTATAATTTAACTACTAACAAAATCAACAACTATGTATTGTGCACTAAGCACTAAAAAGGAGTACTAAAAAAACATGCACCAAAACCAAAATCAAATAGTATTAAAAACTCATCAAATTAGTAAAGATTACAAAGGTAAACTTGCTGTCGAGGGGGTGTCGCTACAGGTAAATAAGGGCGACATTTACGGACTTGTAGGGCTTAACGGTTCGGGCAAGACAACGCTGATAAGACTTATCACCAGTCTTATAACTCCAACTAGCGGTAGTTTCAGCTTATTTGACGGAGTTGGTAGTAGTATGGCAAATTTAACCCGTATTAGTTCTATGATAGAAAAGCCCGCTATTTACGAAAATTTATCGGCTAAAGATAACTTGCTTACGCAGTGTCGAATAGCGGGTGTAGAAAAAGCTGAAATGCAAAAGACAAGTCGTAATCTGCTTGAAATGGTAGGGCTGGCTGATGTCGGTGGTAAAAAAGCGGGAGCATTCAGTTTAGGTATGCGTCAGCGTCTTGGAATTGCTATGGCGTTGGTTGGCAGTCCTGAGTTGATGTTACTGGACGAGCCTACAAACGGATTAGATCCTGCGGGCATTATCCAAATAAGAGAGCTTTTAGTTCGCCTCAATAGAGAACTTGGCATTACAATGTTTATTTGTAGCCATATTTTAACCGAACTTTCTAAAATTGCTACTCGGTATGGGTTTATTCATAAGGGTAAACTTATTCAAGAAGTCGAAGCTGAAGAATTAGAGAGTAAAAGCGAAGGGATAGAGCTAGAGCGGTACTTTATGGAACTTATTTATAAATACGATACCGCTATGGCAAGTCAGCCGTATTATGCGGTACATAACTATAATGGAGGTATAAGATAATGGAAAACAATATGAATATCGGGCAAAATGGACATTTTCCGTCACCACTACAACACAATCCTTTTTTTAATCCACCGCCAATAACACAAAAAATGCCTAAACCGCTACCTACTAAAAAGCGTGCTACAAATTTATTCGAGGCAGATTTATATAGGCTGTTTAAGTCTAAAGCATTGCTTGTTATAATGATTATCTTTTCAGTGCTGACATTTTTGTTTGTTATGGGGATGGTACTTTTTAGATTTTTATTAGGTTATGAATTAGGAGCAGGTTACTACGAATTGCGCTATGTTTGGAGTGTTTTTACCGAGTTTGCATTAATGACGATGCTACCCACTATGTTTACATTGTGCTTTGTTATTTTTATAGCAATTAACACGGGTAGCGAGTATACTTTTAATACGATTCGTAATAAAGTTATTGCTGGCAACTCCAGAATAAAAATTTATATATCTACATGGTTATTTAACATCACTCTTTTTTTAGTGGCATATTTAGCATATATAGTAATTCTTTTGCCATTTACTGGACTTATATTTAGCTTTCATGGTACACTAAATAGATTAGCTAGACTTACTATGGCGATACCAGTGTATATATCTATTGTATCTATAGCTACTTTTATAGCAATGAGCATAAAAAGTAGAGCTATCGGGATTTTGTTAAATGTAGCACTTGTTTATGTTGTGCCAATTATCGTAATGGTTGTGTCTGTTTTTGTGATGCTTGGTGTAGATATAGGTAGTGGAAATTACAGAAGTTACGAAATTTTTGAGTGGATTATAACACTAAATCCATATAATATGATTTCTGAGATTTTTGCTTTCCCAATTTTTGAATCTCTTTTATTTGGTGGTATTGACGGAGTTATGGATCTTATAATATATGGTCCTTCTGTTCCATACCTAAGAGCCTCGATTGTAGGTGTGGGTTATACCGCCATATTCACTGGTTTTGGGCTATTGAGATTTACAAGGATGGATATTAAATAATATAATAACTATTAAAGGCAATATTTTGTCGTTCTACCTAATAAAAAATGCAATGGTTAAGTATATTCTATTGCATTTTTTATTTACTTGACAAAGCTTGGATTTTTTTGATAAAATGTTTTATATCTAAGGAGTGCTGTGTTTTATTTTTGTGAAAACAGTAGGTGGATTTTATGCTGGATGCTAAAAAGTTAGAGGAATTACTGGCTAAGCAAGAGGCTTTAGCTAAAGAGATTAGTCTTGAGACGGAAAAACTTAAGTCTGATTCTACTATGGTGGAGTTAGAGCATTTGCGAGCGGAATGTAGTCAACTAAAGGAACAATGCGAAAAGATGGCGTCGGTTTGTAGCAGTTTGCACGAGAAAAACGCTTCCTTAAAACATAGCCTACATGAGCATTTATCGAAAGAAAAGCGTTGGGCGGTAACTAGCAACGAAACTAAAATGAACCTCTTTTTTGGCGAAAGCGAAAAAAAAGGTTGTCATAAGTTAGAACAATTAGAACACAATTACAAAAAAAGAATTGCCACTTGCAGTGTCGAATTAGATAGCCATATACATAGCATTAAAGAAAAATTTTATCCTAGAATTAGTGCCTTAGAAAATGAAATTGCGTTTGAAATTGATGCATTAAAGAAAGAATATCGGGATTACGAAAAGGGAGTTCAGCGAGAGTATAGTCAGCACTTGCAAGTTTTGGCGAATACGGAGCTTCCGGAGAACGCTATAGAGCAGGTATTAAAACCGCCAGAAAATAAAATAGAAATGGTGCTAGGACTTAGGATTTTAGCCAGTATAGGTGCGATTTTTATTGTGCTTGCTGTTATTTTTACAAGCGTATTTTTGCACGAACAAATTCCCGATTGGGCAAACACTCTTATTTTATTTAGTGCGGCGATTATGTTTTTGGCATTAGGTATTTTTATAAACCGAGTTAAAGAGAAACGCACAATATTTACTCATACAATTTTATCTATCGGGGTGGGACTCCAATACACCGCTTTAGCAGTTAGTTATTTTGCATTTGGTGCTATCAATATGTGGGTGGCACTTGGTATTTGTGTAGCTATAACTGCGATTTCTTATGGTATAGCAGTAAAGCTAAAGTCAGAAATTGTGGCAGTTTTTGCTCAAATCGGCGGATATTTACCTATTATAACGCTAGTGGAGGCTTTCTTTGCAGATACACCTGATCTTGGCATTTTATACGGTGCTATGGTGTATTTTATAATACTTAGCGTGTTAGGCTTTCTACTTAGTAGCCGTTATAAATGGCAGGTGCTTAACTATCTTGGTTTTGGATTAAATATTGTAGCTACGATTTTTGTTGCAAGTGCTGTTGTAGTGATAAGCACATATGAAGAATTTACCTTGCTAAAAGGAATAACGCTTGCATTTATGTTTATTTCGTTTGGGCTTCATACTATATTGCCTGTTTTTACAAATATCAAATTGCGTTCAAGATTTACAAGTACAGATTTCATACTTATAATGCTTGTAACCGCAATAAATTTAATACTCTTTTATATTATGTTTGCGTTTTATGGCTTAAGCAATTATACAGGATATTTAAGTCTTTTCTTTGCAGCATTCTATATTGGATTATATCTCCTTGTAAGAAAATTCTTTATACTAGAAAACTCTATCCGTACGCTGTTTTGGATGACGGCACTAGTTTTTCTAATATTATTTATGCCGATGCAGTTTAGCGTTAGTTGGATTAGCTTTGGTTGGGTACTGCAAGGAGTTGTGCTTGTGATTTACGGATTGCTAAAAGGAAAAGATATAGTGCTAAAAACAGGATTAGGGATTTCTATTATAGCTATAGTCGGTTTTATTGTGATGGATGTAATTATAGGCAATGTACTACAAACAAATGTTTTAGAGAGCGGAATAAATATCTTCGTTTATAAATATCTGTTTATAACGCTAGCGAGTCTTGCTGTGGTGGGTGTGCTTATATATAAACGCAAATTGATACTTGGATATTTTGGTCAAGACAGACGGCATTATATACAAGGAGCAGGTGCTAATTATCCTCAAATTTATACTGGATTAGCATTTATTAACGCAACCGGATTTTTAGTTTATAGCGTGTTTCAAATTTTTCATGCAACTGCATTAGAGCAAATCAGCTATAATAGTTCGATGCGGTTTATAATGTTTATGTTTATGCTCTCGATGCTTTTCTTTATGGGAGTAGTTGCACCAAAGCTGTTTAAGGCAAAAAGCGTTTATAATGTAGGGATTGGAATTTCAATTGTATCGCTTGTGTTTATGCTTGTAATATTTAGCTTTAGACTATCTGTTTTTGATGGTGGCGAAGTTGGAGCAAGAGTTGGTATGGGATTTGCAACTGCGGGTACGGCATTAGTGAGTCTATATATATTTTATGATTTATTTATAAGGCTTAGTGAATTAAGCGATGGCACCGGTAAAAAATTAGTTATTATAGCCTCATCTTGCTACTTTTTATTTTGGTACACTTTTTTACTTATGCATCAGTATGGAGTAGCGTTTAGCAGTATATCAATAACTGTAGCGTATATAGTAGTTGCATTTGTATGTATCGGCTTAGGGCTTTACATGCGTAGTGCTTATACTCGCCGTTTTGCATTAGTTGTGGCAATGCTAGCTATACTAAAACTATTTATCATAGATATTTGGGCATTAGATATAGATATGATTTTCCAAATAATCAGTTTTGTTGCCTTTGGCATAATGTTTTTAGGTATGGGCTTTTTGTATCAAATATTTTACAAACGATTTGCTAAATTAGACGAAGAAAAAGATAAAAAAAATAACAACAAATAGTAGTGATATATTTTTTGACATTGTTATCTAATTTATAATATATTGTAATTATTGGTTAGCAAATAACTAATAAATTATTTTGAGTAACAATTATTCACAATTAAATAGCGAGCAACGGCGGATAGTTAAACGCACCAGCATAGTAAATATGTGGGTTAGCTTTGTATTGGTTGTTATTGGACTAACGCTTGGTATTGTTTTTAATAATATGGGTGTTATATCCGATGCTCTGCATACTCTAGCCGACATTGGTGCTAGCCTACTTATTATTATTGCGGTGCTTGTTTCTAGCCCTAAAGCTGATAAAAATCATAATTACGGTCATGAAAAGCGTCAACCGATTATAGTAATTTTTTTCTCGCTTTTGCTGATGGGGTTATCGGTTTGGTTGCTTTACGAGGGCATAACCGGCTTAATAAGTCCTGTAGAAGTTAGTGGCGAATTGGTTTTAGAATTTTGGCTACTTATCGGAATTGTTAGCCTAAGTATGGTATCTAAAGAAGCGATGTTTTGGTATCAAATTTATTACGCTAAAAAATATAAATCCGACCTCCTCAAAGCTAACGCTTGGCATTCTCGTACCGACAGTCTATCGAGTATTGCCGTGCTAATAGGCATTATTACAGGGTTTTTTATTGGTAATAATATCGTAGAAAGCATAGCAGTTATTATTGTGGCAGCACTGATTGCCTATATAGCGGTTAAAATTTTGATTAAGAGTTTATCCGAGCTTACCGATAAAGCGGTAGATGATGAAACAGTGCAAGAAATTAAAAAACATATAGAAGGCGTGCATACGGTAGTTAGAATTGATGAATTAAAAACAAGGATGTTTGGCTCGGCGGTGTATGTAGATGTAGAGATTGCTGTAGAGAATAGCTTGACGGTGGTAGAGGCTCATGACATTGCCGAAGAAGTGCACGATACATTAGAGGCATTGGACGAATTAGGTATAAAGCATGTAACAGTACATGTAAATCCTGCGAATATTTCAAAAACATCTTGACAAAACGATTAAAAATATGTTATTATATTATTATTGTGAGGTAAGATTCTACAATAAATATAATGAAAAAACAAAATAAAAAACGAATAAAGATTATTGCATTGTTTGCTGGTGCTTTATTGGTGCTATCTTTTTTTGTTGGTTGTTGGCCTGTAGTACCACTCCCGCCTATGGCTTATGATATTCCTGATGGAGTTGTTGGTATCGAATATTCTGGCACAGTTGGTTCAATCATTGGTGCCAGAGTGCACCGTAGTAATATCAATTTTAGAGTGCAAAGCGGTTCGTTTTTACCTGGAGGTCTAAGATTAAACACCTCTAACGGAGAAATTAGCGGAGTGCCAAGCTTAGAGGGTGATTTTACATTTATAATAGAGGCATTTCCTAGTCCTAATGCTACGATGTCATTTGGTGTTGTGGCACAAAGTTTTTCGATGTCGGTAGCTCGTGGTTCGTTGCAATTTAGCCCTAACAATCAATTAGATATTCCTTTTGGTATGCAAACCCAACTTAATTTAAGTGATTTTGTACTAGGGCACGGTGGACTGCCACTAAATTTTGAGATTGTAAACGGTAGACTCCCCGATGGGTTAGAGTTAGATGCTACGGGGTATATTATTGGAGTGGCTACTGAGTTTGGTCAAATTGCTACAATAAGACTTAGAGCAGATCATTCTCAAATGCTAGCAGTTACTCGAGATTTTATATTTACTGTTACTTATCCTAGGCTTGGTATTTTAGAATCGGAGCTAAGGGTAGCCGATATAAGGCATAAGGAGCCGTATGCGTTTGTATTGCCTAGGGCTTTAGTGAATGTGCCTGTATCAAGTTTTGATACAAGATTATCTCTAAACGAACCTTCCAGTGTTACTTATTATAGAATTGCAGATGCTCAAACCCAAATGATTATAAATGCTTTAGGTTTCACTTTTTTAGATGAGGGAATAATTTATACCGATTATTTAGATGCTTCTAGCATTAGCAACTTAGAAGGAGTTATATTAAATCAAAACAATTCAGGAACAGATATTCTCTATACTTTTTGGTTAAACTTTGTAGCAGAGGCAGAAGGATACTTACCTATAGGATTTAGTAAAGAATTTAGGGTTTTGCCTACTAGAACCAATATAGCCGATATACAGTTGGCACAGTTTCAAGGCGGTAATAGAAATCTACCTACTGCTCATAGGTTAGCGCCTTATACCGCTCATAGTCAAAACATCGCTAGAATCACAGGTGTCGGACAAAATCATACAAATCATAGAGTTATTAGATATTTTATAGCAGATAACTCGCCTGATGTGTTGCCTGATGGCTTTAGGTTATTTCAAAACGGCTTACTTCATTTTATGCGAGATCATAATAACGGTATTTTATCAAAAACTGAAACTGTACGAGACCTTAACCTAACAATAAGGGCAAGTATAGTAGGCAGAAATGACGAAACAGCAGATTTTATTCTTCCGATAAGAGAGGCTCATTTAAGATTTTTTGATATAAGTGTTAGTTATCATATAGAAAGAGGGCAACAAATAGCGATAAGAGATGGTTTTGGTAATATTGAAGAATACGGAATTTCGCTAAGAAAGTCAACTATTCCGCTAGAGGATATGGTTAATGATGTAGATCCATACGAAAACTTAACAACATACACTTTGGCTAATTTAGCCGGAAATTATTTGCCAAGTGATGTTGACATAGTAAACGGTAAATTAGTAGGTGCTCCTTATAGAGCTTACGGAATTTTTAGTTTTGTTATAACGGCGAGTAGAGTCGGTTATTATCCTAGGAATGCGGTGGTAACTATAAATATACAAGAACAAATGGTTGATACCGGTGGGATTTTCGAGTTTGAATTCAGTGATATTTCTAGGCGACGAGATATAAGTGCGGATGGTGCTAGAGGAATAGATATGGTAAGGGGCGGAAGCGATGGAGCGTGGAACGGTTTTTATTTTGGAGGTCATTACACTAATGCCGAGAATATAAACGCATCAGTCAATCCGCCGTTTATTTTTGACTTTTTTGCTTTGGAAACTCAACGCAGACTAACGATTATAGTTAGATTAGCATCGGCAAGACTTAATGAGACATCAACTTGGAATAACGCTAACTTTTCTGTAGAATTAAACGGAGAAGAAATGACAACTACAAGCCATATTGCAAACTGGGAACACGGTACTAGACTTTTTGAGGATTGGATTATAACTTTAGATGCCAATATAATAGCTGGGTTAAATACCTTACGTGTTAGAGTTTTAGCAAATAACTATGGTCCAAATGGCTTGCAAGGTGCACCGGGGTTAGATCATATAAGGTTTGCAGGGCTATCCGCCACAAATCGCCTATCGTGGCGACCGCATACATATAATTTGCGTTTTGTAAATAACGCTTTTTGGCAAGAGGCAGGAGTTAATATTTATAGATATACACCTAATAGATGGCTAGCATAACTTATTATGCAGTAGCATATACATCATAAAAGGTATTTTACATATGCAGCTAGATCAATTATTATTTCAAATTATATTTAGTGTACTGGGGGCGGTTATGCTTGCCGCTTGTAGTTATAAATCGTATCAAATCTTGCAATTAAGTAGCTACAGAGCTACAGAGGTTGCAAAATGGTACAAAGCAACAAAGTACGAGTATCTAAAGCGATATTTTGCACTTTGGTTTTTAAGTTTTGTCGTAATGGCTATTTTTGTAGCTAGCTTTTTTAGCTTTCCCCGTCTATATTATTTTGGTGCGTTAGCATTTTTTGGTTTTGGAGTTTTATTTACTTATTTAATTAAAAAAACAAATAAAAAAACACCATTAAAATTTACTTGGCGAATCCGAAGGTTAATCGGCACAACTTTTGTGTTAAATTTAGGCTTAATTTATGGTTTTTTACAAATAGGTGCATTATTACCTATTGATTTTTATCCGTTTGTGGCATTTACACTTTTACTAATACCAGGTACGGTAACACTAGCACATTTTATAAATCTTCCTCTAGAAAATGGACTACGCAAAAAATATATCCGTCGCACAATGCGGATTTTAGATAATCACGAAGGCTTAATTAAAATCGGCATCACAGGTAGCTTTGGAAAAACGACTGTAAAAAATATTCTTACTGCGTTTTTACTAAAAAAATATAAAGCTCAAACAACCCCCGCTAGCTTTAATACGCCGATGGGAATTTGTAAAGCGGTTGGCACAGGGTTAGGGGATGTAGAGGTTTTTGTTGCTGAAATGGGCGCTAGATATACGGGCGATATAGCTGAGCTTTGTGCTATTGTTCGTCCGACATACGGAGTTTTAACGGGAATTGGTAATCAACACTTAGACACCTTTGGCAGTATCGAAAATTTACATAAAACTAAATACGCTTTAATCGAAGCAGTACCCCAAAATGGTCATGCGTTTTTTAATGCCGATAGCGAAGGGGCACGCATGATGTATGGCTGGTGTAAACACGCTCCAAAAACTATGGCTTGTAGCGGCGAGGTTAGTAAAGAGGGTGTTTATTATACTAATCAAACTATGACAGCTAAAGGCGTTAGTTTTACGCTTCATAACGGCGAGGATAGTGTAGATATAGTAACTCCGCTACTTGGTAAACATATGGCTGGCACTTTAACGCTTTGTGCTAGTGTTGCACTTCATTTAGGTGTTAGCTTAGAGCAAATTAAGGAAGCATCGGCAGAGTTAAAACCTGTTCCGCATAGATTAGAACTTATCGACAGAGGAGATACAATCGTTATAGATGATGCGTATAATTCTAATGTAGATGGTGCCAGGAATGCACTTGAAGTGCTTAGTATGTTTGAGGGTACTAAAATTGTGGTAACTCCGGGATTAGTAGAATTAGGCGAAGAAGAAAACGAAAGTAATTATAAAGTGGGTGAATTTATAGCAGAATTTGCTGATTATGCGGTATTAAACTCCAGTAGGGCAAAAATTATTGCTAAAGGTGCAATCAGTAAAGGTATGAGCGAGGATAAAATCATTTTTGCAGATGATTTAGCGGATGCTATGGAAGCAATTTCAAAAATTGAAGCCGACAAAAAAGTTATATTATTCGAAAACGATTTGCCCGATAATTTTAAGTGATGATTATAATTATTATTGATTTATTTTAGAAAATAATTACTTATTTAATTAATCAAACTTTAATAAAAAAATGTCTGTATCACAAAAAGATACAGACATTTTTTTATTGCGTGGGTACCCATGAGTCCACCCCTATAATAAAACAATCAATAGGCACTTAAAAATCGCTTTAGATGTTAGTAGCGAATATCTTCGGTCGCCCAAATCTTAATTAAAATATCTATTTTTTATAAAAAAGTTATTGACATGTCTTTTATTATATGATAGACTAATTCTTGTAAGGGGTTGCAATCCCTCTTATATTTTTTTCATGAAAGGCCTCCACCTTTGGCCACCGGATATTCTTAACAAAAGAATACTCGGTGGCGTTTTGATAAATTTAGGTACATTATGAGTAGTAATTTTGATAAATTTAATAACTCGCTAGATTTTGCCGAAAAAGAAAATTTGGTGATCGACTTTTGGCAAAAAGAAAAGATTTTCGAAAAAAGCATCGAAAAAGCCGAGAATTCTAAACCTTTTACTTTTTATGACGGCCCGCCTACTGCTAACGGCAAGCCTCATATCGGGCATGTGCTAACTAGGGTTTATAAGGATATTATACCTAGATTTCATTCTATGAAAGGCAAAAAGGTACTTAGAAAAGCAGGTTGGGATACTCACGGCTTGCCTGTTGAGTTAGAAGTAGAAAAGTCGCTTGGTTCAGGCGGTAAGGGCGACATCGAAAAATACGGTGTAGAGCCTTTTATAAAAGCGTGTAAGGACAGTGTTTTTAAGTATCAGCAAGAATGGGAGAAAATGAGTTCTCGCATAGGCTTTTGGGTAGATATGAAAAACCCATATATTACCTACGATGATAAATATATTGAGTCTGTTTGGTGGAGTCTTGAAAAAGTTTTTAATAAGGATTTAATTTATAAGGGCCATAAGGTTGTGCCGTATTGCCCTAGGTGTGGCACTGCACTTAGTAGTCACGAGGTATCGCAGGGTTATAAAGATGTTAGTGATTTAACGGCGGTGGTTAAGTTTAAATTAAACAGTGCACAATTATTGACTAATTGCGGTACTGATAAGCCGATTTACTTTTTAGCTTGGACAACAACTCCTTGGACATTACCTAGTAATGTTGCATTGTGTGTTAATCCCAAGGCAGAGTATAGTTTTGTAGAAAAAGACGGAGAAGTGTTTATTTTGGCTAGTGAGTTAGTGGAAAAGCATTTTGGTAAACTAACAGCGGACATTGACCACTCGAACTACGCGATTGTAGATAAAAAACTAGGTAAAGATTTGGTTGGCACAAAATATGAGCCATTGTTTGATAGTCAAAATCAACATGTCGCTTACAAAATAATCTCTGGCGACTTTGTTACTTTAACAGACGGTACTGGTATTGTTCATATTGCTCCTGCTTACGGTGAGGATGACTATCAAGTGGCTAAAGTTAATGATTGTGGTTTTCTTCAATTAGTCGGCACTGATGGAAAATTCGACAATTCTATTCCCGAATTAGCAGGCACCTTTTGCAAAGATGCTGATGTTCCTATTATCAAAATTTTAGCTGGCAAAAATTTGCTTTTTTCTAAAGCACAATACAAGCATAGTTATCCGTTTTGCTGGAGATGTAATACTCCGCTAATTTATTTTGCCCGTAGCACCTGGTTTATTGCTATGAGTAAGTTAAAAAAACAGCTTATCAAAAATAACCGTACAATAAATTGGATGCCTGAAACCATTAAAGAGGGGCGTATGGGTGACTTTTTAGAAAATGTTATAGATTGGGGAATTAGTCGAGAAAGATATTGGGGTACACCGTTGCCTATTTGGATTTGTGATAGTTGTGGAGAGCAAGAAGCAATAGGCTCTAAGGCGGAACTTGTAGAAAAAGGTAATATAAAGGGCGATATAGAGCTTCATAAACCGTATGTAGATAATGTTACATTCCCTTGTAGTTGTAGCGGTTGTAAAGGAACTATGCGTAGAACAAGCGAGGTTATAGACTGCTGGTACGATAGCGGAAGTATGCCGTTTGCTCAGCATAACTATCCTCATAGCGGTAGCGAGAGTTTTAACGATACCTTCCCTGCCGACTTTATTTGCGAGGCGGTAGACCAAACAAGAGGCTGGTTTTATACTTTAATTGCTATTTCTACCCTTCTATTTAATAAAGCACCGTTTAAGAACTGTATTGTTCTTGGCCATGTGTTAGACGGTAAGGGTATTAAAATGAGTAAGCATATCGGCAATGTCGTAGAGCCTATGGGGGTGATTGAGGCTCATAGTGCCGATGCGGTAAGATGGTATTTTTATACCTCGTCTGCTCCGTGGTTGCCTAGCCGCTTTAGTGCTGACAGCGTTGCTGAAGGCGGTAGAAAATTCTTATCTACTGTGTGGAATACTTGTAGTTTTTACGAATTGTATAGAGCAATAGATAATTTTGACCCAAGTAAGTATCCGCTAAAAAAATGCCAATTATCTCAAATGGACGAGTGGATTTTGAGTGAGTTGAATGTGTTGATTGATACAGTGGATAAAAATCTAAATTTATATAAAATTACAGAATCTGCTAGGGCGATAGAAACATTTTTAGACGACCTATCTAATTGGTATATTCGCAGATGTAGGGCAAGATATTGGGCAAGCGGAATGGAAAGTGATAAAATTTCGGCTTTTGCTACCTTGCATGAAATAATAGAAAAGTTATCTAAACTAATTGCACCTTTCACTCCGTTTATAGCAGAAAGATTACATCAGCACTTTGTAAGACCGTATTTTAGTAAGTCGGCAATGAGTGTACATTTAGAAAAATTCCCTAAAGCTGATAAAAATAGAATAAATCCTGAACTAAGTCAAAAAATGCGTGTTGTACTAAACTCTGCGAATCTAGCGAGGTCTGCTAGAAGCGCCGCTAACATTAAAATCCGTCAACCGCTTAACAAAATGTATTTAGCAGGATGCGAATTAGAGAGCGATTTGATGGCGGTATTAGCGGATGAATTAAATGTAAAAGAGGTTATTTTAATAAAGGAAGCGGGCGAATTTATAGATTATAGCTTAAAACCGCAATTAAAAACGCTAGGACCAAAATACGGCAAGCTGTTGGGTGTGATAAGTAAGCATTTAGCCGAGAACGCTAACGCAGTAATCGAGGCTACAAAAAACGGCGGGATTTATAAAACTGTATTAGACGGACAGGTGGTAGAATTATCTAAGGAAGATTTATTATCTAGTGCCGTGCCAAAGGCGGGCTTTACATCGGAAACGGGTTTTGGATTAGCAGTTATATTAGATACAACTCTAACACAAGAACTTATCGAAGAAGGTATATTGCGAGAAGTAATTTCAAAGCTACAAAATATGCGTAAAGCAAGCGGTTTTGAGGTTACTGATAGGATTGTGGTTGAGTTTTGTAATTATGGAAGTGTTGATATTGAAAGACTTATAACTAAGTATACCGAACAGCTTAAAACGGCAGTACTGGCAAATGAGATTGTAAAAAAAGATATTGATTGGATGAAAGGACATCCAGAAATCCCGAATGGTGCAACATTTGACATAGGTGATTCTACAGGATTTTTATGTGTTAGTAAGGTTAATTAAATTTGTTTTATAGTAGGGGCGTCTCATTGAGCGCCCGCACCTAATAAAAAAAGTTCTTATTTTTTTAAGCTAGGGCACTCAATGAGACGCCCCTACTATAAAACAATTTCTATTTTCTTATAAATTATTTTAAAACATTATGCGTATAGCTTCTAACTGGACAACTTATAAAATCCTGGCTACCGGGAATGGTGAAAAGCTGGAAAATTGGAACGGAGTAATTCTACTCCGCCCAGATCCTCAAATTATTTGGCCGAGTAAAGCGGACCTTTTTAAAACCAAAAATCTAAACGCTAGATATTTGCGAGAAAGTACAGGCGGTGGCAGGTGGCAAAAAATTGGCAAATTACCCGACGAGTGGCAAATCAGCTATAGAGATTTAACTTTCAGCTTAAAAGCAATGAATTTTAAGCATACAGGATTATTCCCTGAACAAGCTTATAATTGGGATGTTATGAGAGATATTGTGGTTAAAGCTAAAGAAAATTATAACCGCCCGATAAAAATATTAAATCTTTTTGCCTATACAGGCGGTGCTACGGTGGCACTAGCTAAAGAGGGGGCAAAGGTTACTCATGTAGATGCCGCTAAGGGAATGGTAGATAGAGCAAAAATAAATTGCCAGCTTAGCAATATTGCAAGTGATAGCGTTAGATGGATTGTAGATGATTGCAAAAAATTTATGATAAGAGAGCAAAAAAGAGGACAAACCTACGATGCTATCATTATGGACCCTCCCAGCTACGGCAGAGCACCCGACGGCAGTGTATTTAAGCTAGAAGATAGCTTATTTGAATTAGTACAGCTAGCTAGTAGCATATTATCCGATAAACCATTATTCTTTTTGCTTAATTCCTACACAACAGGCTTGGGGGCAAGTGTAATGGAAAACATACTCAAATTAGGCTTAGGCGATAAACTAAAAGAACATAATGGCAATTTTGAAAGCTACGAGCTTTGTTTGCCAACAGAAGAAAATATCGTATTGCCTTGTGGCAATAGTGCGATGTGGAGAGTTGAATGAGAAATGACAAATGAGGCAAATGAGAAATTAAGGATTTATTTAATTCAACTAAAAGCATTATAAACACCGCCCCTACTATTCGGCAGTTCTTAATTTGTCTACACTAATTATTATTAAATAAAAATATTAATTCCTTACTCTTCATTTTAGATATATAAAACAACAATTTCTCATTCCTAATTTTTCATTTTTCATTGAAAATAAAATAAATTATGACAAACCCAATCACCCCATTACAAGTCCTCTACGAGGATAATCATATAATCGTTGTGCTAAAACAGCGAAATGTGCCCAGCCAAGCGGACAATACGGGCGATGTTGATATGCTATCCTTAGTAAAGGAGTATATTAAGATTTCGGCAAACAAGCCTGGCAATGTTTATTTGGCTCTTGTACATAGGCTAGATAGACCCACAGGCGGAGTTATGGTGTTTGCTAAAACCTCTAAATCGGCATCTCGATTATCAGAACAGCTACAAAATAATAAAATCGAAAAAAAATATATCGCAATAGTAGTTGGCAATATTAAACAACAATACGCTAGGTTAGAACATCATCTAGTAAAAGATACGAAAAATAACATCGTAAAAGCTCATACGGCGATGGTTGAAAACTCCAAAAAAGCGATATTGGAATATAAGGTACTAGAGGTTAAAACCGAACAAGGTATAGAGGAAGCCGACCATTTTGATAAAAGCGACCGTTTTGCTTTGGGAGTAGAGTTAAAAAGCATTAGTTTAACTATAATTGATATCCACCTAATTACAGGCAGAAGTCATCAAATCCGTGCTCAAATGTCAGCGATAGGTTATCCCCTTTATGCCGACCATAAGTATCAAAATCCGCAAAAAGCTACTCAAACGAACAGAAAAATGGACGATAAAGCTAATTCTACGCCAGGTTTTCACAATAAGACTGCTATAATTGGCTATGGTAAACCACTTGCTTTATGGGCGTATCACCTAAAATTTACTCACCCTGTAACCGGTGAAATTCTTAGCTTTAGAGCTACTCCGCCCGAAACAGAAGAATATTGGAAGTTATTTGCGGTGGAGAAATATATAGCTATATCAAAGCCCACTTAAATATCTATCATACCTTAACAATGAGAGATTAGGAATGAGAAATTGTTGATTTATATAATTGAGAATGGAGAGCTAGAGAATTATTGTTTTTATTTAATAATAGTGTAGACAAATTAAGAACTACCGAATTGTAGGGGCGGGTATTAACCGCCCGAACTTATTAAAATAATAACGCTTTTTTCTAAGATTCGGGCGACACTCTGTCGCCCCTACGAGTAAATAAATTAGTCAACAATTTCTCATTTGTCTAATTTCTCATTTCTCATTAACATACTATGTGTAAATCAAAAACCACAATCAAAATATAAGGAAATACCCACAATGAACACAGCAATTCATCAACACATCGAAAAACTACTGGTATATGCCAGTCAACACTTAATGCTAGACGACCTAGACGGCATCTATGCTAGAAACAATATCCTAACCGAGATTGGTCTAACGGATTACGACCAATATGAAGTGGATGAAAGTAAAATCGAAGCTTTAGACAATATCGACAGCTTGCTAACTCCCGTTATAGATTGGGCGGTAGCAAACGGTACTACTAAGGTTAAAGATAAGCCAAAATTGCAAAATGCACTTATGTATCATCTTGTAGCTAAGCCAAGTCAGGTTGCTACAGTTTTCGAGGAACAAAGCAAATTAAACCCTGCTAAAGCATTAGAGTGGCTAAAAGATTACTTAAAAAAGTGTAATTATTTTATCTATGAACCGCTTTTGGTATGTTTGCCGGAACTAGAATCAGCAAAAATAAAAGCATCTAAAGCACCTAAAATCGAAGAGCATTCAGTTCCCGAGTTAGAGGATTTACTGGCTTACGCTAGAGCACATTTGCTTCTTGACGAACGGGATTTAGGTTATATCAGAAACCGTTTAATTGCGATTTTTAATTTATCAGAATTTACTCCTCACGAATCGGATTACGAAATTATAGACGAGCATTCTGTGCCTGATGTGCTGCTTGAAGCGGCGGTTAGCCTAGCTAAAGAATTTAAAATAATAAAAGACGGTAGCGAAAAGTTATTCGGTGACTTAGTTATGGGTACACTTTGCTTAAAGCCTAGCGAAATTTTTGATACTTACGAAAAATTTAGAAACAAAAACCATGTTAAAGCATTTGAGTGGATTTACGAGTATGCTATAAAAAGTAATTATATCAATTACAGTAATATCGCCCAAAATCCGCATTGGGAAGCTAAAAGTACAGTCGGCAAACTAGAAGTTACAATCAATCTAGCAAGACAAGAAAAATTAGGACAAGAGGATAAAAAGGCTGTTAAAGGCGGTAGCTATCCGCTTTGCGACATTTGTAAAGAGAGTGAGGGTTATTTATACAGAAAAACTCTTCGCACAATCCCTGTGGATTTATCTGGCGAAGAGTGGTTTTGGCAATATTCTCCGCATTCATATTTTCATCAGCACGGTACGCTTGTTAAAGCCGAGCATACTCCGCTAAAGGTAGACAATACTACATTTAAGCGTTTATTGGATTTTAACGATTATGCGCCAAATTACTTTATTGGTGTTAATGCGGCTTTAGAAGGAGTTGGCGGTTCTATTTTATCTCACGACCATTTTCAAGGTGGTAAAGGTAATTTAGCACTTTTTAGAGCACCTGTACTTAAACAGCTTAGAAGTGCCGAGCATCCTTATATGAAAATTGAGGTACTGGATTGGTATTTGCCTACGATTAGACTAATTTATACTAATAAAGCTCATTTAGCTAACTTTGCAAGTACGCTACAAAAAGCATGGGAAGATTATTCGGATAGCGATATTGATTTAGTTGCTAAAACGGGTGCAATTCAGCATAACGCAGTAGCGGCTGCAAGCAGGAAAATAAATGACGGTCAATATGCTTTAGATTTATTTTTAAGAAATAACCGCTCAAATAGCAAATATCCTAATGGTATTTTCTCTGCAAAAGGTGAAAACCGTGCTATTAAAGCCGAAAGTGTTGGTATTATTGAGAGTTTAGGACATTTTATTTTGCCACCTAGATTAGTTGAGCAATTAAAGAAAATCGAGAAATATTTAACAAAGGAAAGTCGCTATAATGTAGAAAAGTTAATGGGTACAGAGATGGAAATATTTATTCCGATTATCGAAAAATTATTAAAAGATGCACCTAACCGTCAAACTCCATTTGAAGCAACCCTTAATATAAAATACGAAGTAAACCGCATAGTAGAGCAAATCCTTATAGATTGTGCAGTATTTAAACCAACAGAAGAAGGCAGAGAAGGGCTTTGGAAATTTTTAGCGAGTGTGGGGATTGAGTAATCTTCAACTCGAGTTAGAAATATGGAAATATAACCGTCAAAAAAAATCCACCTTGCAAGCAAAGGATTTTTTCTAGGTTATGAGGCAAATGAGAAATTAAGGATTTAGTAAGTAACAAATATCTTAAAAATAAATTTGAAAACGAATAAATAAGTCAACAATTTCTCATTCTATAAAAAATCATTTCTTTACAAAAACAATGTCAACAATCCAACCACCACAACTCCCGGTGCTCCTAAAAATCCGACAATTAATACATTTAACGGATTTAGTGGCAAATGCACAATCCGCAATAAATTAAAGCTCAATATCAAAATAAGCCCTGCTATAGAATTGAATGCTAGTCTAATAAGCCCCTTTGTTTTTAAGCTAAATACCCACCCAAGTAATAACATTAGGGTAAGTCCGATAGCAAACGATAATACAATAGCCAGTATGTCCATAATTTAGAATATGCGAAGTTGTTATTGCGCCGAACGATATATATTGTCATTATTTATCAAAAAATAAGAAATATGAATGGAAATAAAACTAATAAAGATGTTTTAATAGAATAGAGTAAATGAATTTAGAGTGATTAAAAGAGAGGATTATAAAAACATCTTTATTTATGTTTTAGTAAAAATCAATTATGAAAAACAATATAAAACTACCAAAAGGGTTTCGTATAGGTCATGCGGATTTTGAGGGGCGTACAGGCGTTACAGCTATGCTTTGTGCTGAGGACACAGTAGGCGGTGTGTGCGTGCGTGGCGGAGCACCTGGCACGAGAGAAACGGATCTGTTATCTTCTGAAAAAGCAATTAGTCAAGTTGATGCTGTTGTATTAGCGGGTAACTCTGCTTTTGGATTAGCGTCAGTGGATGGTGTTATGCAATATCTAGTCAACGAAAATCGAGGATTTCAAGTTGGTACAGTGAAAATACCGCTAGTTGTCAGTGCTGTTATTTTTGATATTGCTACTCCTAATGATATGGGCAGAATAAACGCTAAACTGGGTTTAGAAGCGTGCAAAAATGCAACCGAAAACCCTGATAAATGGGGTTCGGTTGGTGTTGGATGTGGTGCTAGTGTGGGCAAAATACTAGGACCTATGGCGTCTTCTAAGGGTGGTATCGGTGCTAGTACTGTTAGCTTGGGTGATATTTTTATTACATCTATAACGGTTGTAAATGCCGTAGGAGATGTGTGGTGTCATAAAACTAATAAAATTATCGCAGGAGTGTGTGGGCAGGATGGTAATTTTTTAGATATAAACAACTTGATTTTATCGGGAGCAATGCAAGCAATGATGGCAACAAAAGGCGGAAACACAACACTAAGTATTATTATTACAAATGTTAATCTAGATAAATTACAATGTAATAAGCTAGCGAGTATTGCTCATAATGGTTATGCTCAAAGCATAAAGCCTGTACACACCGACTATGATGGCGATACAATATTTACTCTATCTAGCGGAGATAAACAGATGGATTTTACTGTTCTTAGCGTTATGGCAGTCGAGGCAGTTAGTCAATCAATTACACAGGCGGTAAAATTATGATTGGTATTGATGTTGTATCAATAGAACGCATAGCAGAAAAAATAAAAACACCGTCTTTTATAAACGGTGTTTTTACGACTAGCGAAATAAATTATTACAAGCAAAAAGGTGAAAAGGCAGAAACGCTTGCTGGAATTTTTGCCGCTAAAGAAGCTGTAGTAAAAGCCTTAAAGGTGGGGTTAGTTTTTAGACCTACATATATAGAAATTTGCCATGAAGTCAGCGGTATGCCATATGTAGTTTTATATAATAATGCAAAAGAAGTAATAACAGAAAAATTCGGCACTCTCCCCCATTTACACATTTCGATTTCTCACGACGGTGGAGTTGCAGTAGCAGTGTGCATAATTTGCTAAAACACTTTAGCGTCTAAACTTGCTAACTGTACTTTGATTTCGGCTAGTATTTCATCGAATTCTATAGAGTTTTCATCTAAGATTTTTGCTCGGGCGATTCTTTCTTTTGCTTTTATTTTTATTATTTCTTCTATATCGGCTTCTCGCTTTAGAGCTTGCTCGCTGTAGTGATGGCACTCTAAAATGAGATTTAACATTTTATATTGCTTTAGCGGAGAAGTGTAGCTGTCGATTTTATCGAATGCGTTTTGATGCAGAAAGTCCTCTCTAAGTGATTTTGCAGTTTCCATGGTTAAGCGGTCGGCTGGCGAAAGTGCATCCATACCAATAAGACGCACAATTTCTTGCAGCTTTGCTTCTTGGTGCAAAATTCCCATAGCCTCTATACGCAATTGATTAAATTTCTCTGATACATTTTCGGTGTACCAGTTTTTTAGTCTATCATCATATAACGAATAGCTTTGTAGCCAATCAATAGCGGGGAAATGCCTTTTGTAAGCTAAATTGGCGCTTAACCCCCAAAAAACCTTTACTATGCGGAGCGTAGATTGAGATACCGGCTCAAACATATCGCCTCCGGGAGGAGAAACAGCTCCTATTGCTGTAACTGCACCTTGTTTATCATTGTTGCTACCTAATAACTTAACCTTGCCTGCACGCTCATAAAACTCAGCTAATCTGCTTGCCAAATACGCTGGATAGCCCTCGTCGCCCGGCATTTCTTGAAGTCGTCCGCTCATTTCTCTAAGAGCCTCTGCCCATCTACTTGTGCTATCCGCCATAACTGCAACGCTGTAACCCATATCTCTAAAATATTCAGCAATTGTAATGCCTGTATAAATACTTGCTTCTCTAGCGGCAACAGGCATATCCGAAGTATTAGCAATAAGCACTGTGCGTTGCATTAAAGGCTGTCCGGTTTTAGGGTCGATAAGATTAGAGAACTCATTAAGAACATCTGTAATCTCGTTGCCACGCTCGCCACAGCCGATATAAACAACAATATCAGTTTCTGCCCACTTAGCAATTTGGTGCTGAACAACAGTTTTACCGGAGCCGAACGGACCGGGTACTGCCGCAACACCGCCTTTAGCGATAGGGAAAAGCGTATCAATAATGCGTTGACCTGTAACTAACAATTTATCAGGAGCCAGCTTTTCGGCATATGGGCGTCCCTTTCTAACGGGCCAGTATTGTAGCATACTAACACTATTTTCAATTCCGTTTTCGCCTTCAATTACAGCAACAGTATCTTCAACAGTAAATTCACCTTTATTGATTTTGGCAATCTTACCCGAAACTCCGATAGGGCACATAATACGGTGTTCAATTAGGGCAGTTTCTTGCACAATACCTAAAATATCGCCCTCACTAATAATATCGCCAACTTTTTTGCTAGGAATAAACTCCCATTTTTTAGTACGGTTAAGAGGTTTTATCTGTTTACCCCGCTCTATGCGATTACCATATTCCGAGTATAAAACATCAAGAGGTCTGCCGATTCCATCAAAAATTCCGCCAAGTAATCCTGGTCCTAACTCTGCCGAAAGCGGTTTATTAGTTGTATTAACCTCTTCGCCGGGTCCTAGAAGCGAAGTATCTTCATATACCTGAATAGATACCTTATCGCCTCTAATCTCGATAATTTCGCCGATTAGTTTACTAGCCGACACTTCCGCCACATCGAACATTTTTACATTTTCTAGCCCCTTAGCCACAACTAATGGTCCTGATACTTTTATTATTTTGCCGTTCATATTTCTTTGTTATCCTATTGATTTTTTTGTTTCGTACCAAAATTACAAATTTGGACTTATTATATTTTTTACAAACACTAAATAACTATAACTATAATCGTGAAAAAAATTGCTTGTTAACAAGAGAAGTTTTTATCACGATTATCAGCATTTGTAATTTGTACATTGTAATTTATTACTTTACCCCCAACGCTTTTTGAATTTCTTGTTTTAGACTTAGTTCGCTATAACCTTTTGCTACTCCTGATGCTGTGGGGATTGGAATGATGGCAGGATATGTGCGAATTTTTAATTTTTCGAGTGTAGCCGAGATACTAACGGCTAACTCTTCTGTAATAAAAATTACGCTGTAGTGTTCTAAAATTAGTCGCTTTAATTCGTCTGAAACTGTTTCTTTAGTAGTAATAAAGCTATCAACGCCTATTGCTCTAAACGCTAAAATACTATCCTTATCGCCAAGTGAGGCTATTTTTCCTTGCTTTTTAATCATGAATATTTTTTAATAAGTGCGGGCGATTAGTAATCGTCCCTACTATTCGGCAGTTATAAATTACTCGCTAATTATTTTTTACTAAACTGTAGGGGCGTTCACTGAACGCCTGCACTTTATAAATCGTCATAACCTCCAAAAGAATTTATATTTAGCGACAAATTATTTTTTTTAGCAATTAGAATTTGTCTTACGCTATCGTATTCGGCGATTTGAGCTAAAATATATTTTATAAACGGTCCAAAGGATAAGAAGTTGGTGGTATTTTTTTTTAAGATATCTAATAAAATTTCATTTGTAAGTGAGCGAAAATTAGTAATGTCATTAGTGATTAAAGCCGTTAAACTTTCCTCAAAAATCGGATTGTCTAGTAGATTGTCTAAGGAGGTAAATTCTTCTAAAGAAATATTTCCGCCTTCGATTAACTCCTCTCTAGCATTTTCTTTGTTATAACCCATACGGCTAGAGCGGTAAAGTGATAAAATATTATCTATATCAATTTGAGTTTTAGTGTACTCTATAAAAGTGGGTGAGATTTGTTTTGCTAGCAATAAATTTTCGTTGTGCATCGCTTTTGTGAATGCTAAGTCGATTTCTTTAGCGGTAGGATTTTCGCCTAAATCTTCGATTATTGCGTTTGTATCCACTCCTAAGGGATTGTCTAAATCTAAGTAAAGAGTTACTTCAGTATCGCTGAATTGTTTTTTGTAAATAGCTTTAGCGTCGGAGTAATAAAACGGATTAAGTAATATTTTAGCTAAGGCATTTAGCGTTGCGGTTTCCTTAATAAATTTTGCTAATTGTTTAATTTGTTTACTTAAAAATAAGTCTACATCATACGAGTTTATATTAAGATAATCGCCGTTATAGCCAAAATCTAATAGCAATTTGTAGATGTCGCTATATTTTGTGTCGGCAATACGGCGAAGTTTTTGGCTAGAGAGTAGTTTAGAGGATTGATACTCTGCTAGCGTATTGCTATAAATGTTTTGGCTGGTGATGAGTTTCATTTTTGAATGAAAAATTAGAAATGAGGAATGAGAAATCCTGTTTATTTATAAAGTGCGGGCGACATTCTGTCGCCCCTACAATAAAATAAAAATAATTCTCTTATTTTGAGAACCGCCGAATTGTAGGGGCGTACTATTAGTCGCCCGAGCCTTAGAAAGAAATAGTTATTAAATAATAGGCATTTTTTTATAAAGTTTGGGCGGTTAATACCCGCCTCTACAATTAAGCAGATATAGATTAGTGTATATATTGTAGGGGCGACAGAATGTCGCCCGCACTTTAATATTCAAATAACGCTTCAGCCACTTGTTTTTCAGTTTTTGTTCTAACTAAACTTAGGACTGCTTCAAAGGTTAAATTTTGGTCGTAAATTTTACCTTCTAAAATAATTCCGCCACTACTTTCGTGAGTTTTATCTGATATTGCTAGCTTGATTTTTTTCTTAGTCGCAATTGCTTCCACAAACCCTTTGGGCACTTTTTTAATATCGTTTTTTGCAAAAATGACCTTATCGCCGTCGTTTGCGTGTTCCTGTATCCATTTTTCCAGTAAAGTAAAATACTCCTTATCAGGTTTTGCCAATAGTTCTTTTAGTGCTATTTCGTAAACATTATCAACAGCTTTATTTTTAGCTTCCAATATAATTTTAGGCACTTCAATTTTAGCTAGGGCTTTACTTTGCGACAAAACCGTGTCAACTTTTTTTTCTGTAGCCAAACACGATTTTTCGGACGCCACTTTTAAGTCTCTTTCTAACGCACTTAAAACTGCTTCACTTTCTTTTTTAGCAATGCCGATAATGTTTTCTGCTTCCAGCGTAGCATTATCAACAATCTCCATAGCAAATAAATTAGTATCTAGCATATTAACACACCGCCGTTATATAGGACGATATACAAGCAACCGCTCCTTCTACAGCAGGTGCGGATTCAACATAAGGCACTACAAGTGAGTAGTCTAGGTTTAAGAATAAAACCCCTAACATACTAATTAAAAAGCCGAATAGAGCAAAAACCTCACTGGCAGATATAACCAGTATTGAGTTACCAAACAGCTTGTTTTGTTTAGCGTACATACTAACGCAATTTACACCAACACTACCCTGAAGGCTTGCACTTATACCGCCGATAACTCCTACCGGCAAACACAAGAATAATATTGCTAAGCCAGCGTCTGTGTTTATAGGCATAAAATCAGCACCTGGTAGTAGTCCTAAGCGTACAAACACCATAAACGATACCGTTAAAGCATAAATACTCTGAGAGCTAGGCAATAGCATAAGTATAAGCAGTTTAGAAAAGTGTTTAGGCTCTTTTGCTAGCAATGCACTTGAAGCTGAACCAATTTTACAAACACCGTGTACCGAACCGATACCTGCAAGTATCATAGCCAGTGCGGCTCCTGTTAGTGCCAATGCGACACCGAGTGAAATAGTTTCCATTTTTTATTTTCTCCTATATTGTAGGGGCGACTGCTAGTCGTCCGAAATTTATCTTTCTACAAACCTCACATACTTTGTTTTTTCGCCGAGAGGTTCGAAATGTCTGCCGTTACCGTCGTAGAATTTTCCAAAAAACTCTACATACTGAAGACGGATATTGTGTACATAAGCTGCGAGTGCACTAAGCAGGAAGTTAAATGCATGCAATACAATAAGTATAATAGCACCTATTATATAGCCAAGGGGAATAAGCCATCCGTCACCAATTGGAATATTAAAGGCAAACAATAGCGAGCCAATTTGATTAAATGCCATTGCAATTGCTCCGCTTGCGATTGCTAGTCCAAATAATCTTGCGTAGCTAAGCACATCGGAAAACACATTTATTAGACGGTAAACTCCGCCTAAGCCTCCTGCTATTTTGCCACCGATACCTTTAGCACGGCGACCGCCGGTTAATATAATTCCTAAAACCGTTATGCCGAGTAATACAATAAACAGCGTTACAAACGGGAAATTACTATCCTCTATTATCATAGATAACGCAAACATACCAACACCCGCAAACAGTGTGTACATAAAAAGCGAGTCAAACAATCCGTGAAATATAACAAGGATTTTATTCTTTTTATTTTCACCCTTTAAGCCCTCTCTTATTGTAACGATAGTTTTAAGCGTGTAGGCTGTAAGAAGGTGAGCAATACCTAATCCGATAGACAAGGCTAACATCATTATGGGTTCTTCTAGCGGGTTGAACCAAAGGTAATGGTTTTGTGATATAAACTCAATGCCAAAAATTCCGCCAAATAGCAATCCAAAAATAACTCCGCTAAGTCCGCATATACCAAACATCAAAATCATTCGCTTCATGGGGACTTCAAACTTTTTAACAAATAATCCAACCGCAAGCCCAACAATCGCCATAACTAACCCGTAGCCTGCATCTGCCAGCATTATCCCAAAGAATATAAAGAAAAATATACTCATTACAGCCGTTGGGTCTAATTCGCCGTAGGTCGGTGGAGCATAACCCTTTGGTACTGCTACAAACGGCTCTGTTAGCTTGGAATTTACAAACAAACTCGGCGGTTCGTCACCTTTTTCTACTTTGCCAATCTCTACGCTAACGGTTTTAATCTCGCTAACCAGCTTATCCTTTATAGCCTCTGCCGAATTAAACGGAGTCCAGCCCTCTATAGTAACGGTATTTTCGCAAAAGCTAAAATTAGCTTCGGCTAAAATATGCTCTAAGTCTAACTCGGAAATATCAAATAACGCTTTAAGATGAGTTAAGCGGTTTATGTAGCCTAATCCCTCACGCAGCTTAGCATAATTTTGTTTTTCTAAATTCGCAATTTCTGCTTCGCTTTCGTCTATAATTTTCTGAGGCTTTTTCTCGTGTTTTAAGGTGCAAATTTCAAAGCCTATCGCAAGCAATTTTCTAACAACAAAAGGTCGGTCATCTTTTTTACATAAAATCCCCCATAAAGCACCGTTATCAACAGGATATTCCTCTACTAAAGCACCCATTTTTTCTATGATTTCTTTATCGGACAGGTTGGGGTTAGACGCTAACAAAACACTAGCAGTTTGAGTATCGCCCACGCTAGAAAGTGGCATAGTAACACTAGCAAAAGGGGCTAACTCGGCTTTTAAGTCTTTAAGCTCTTTAATGCTAGAATTTAATTCGTTTCTACTAAAGCTAATTTCTTGTAAGCTATCGCAAATTTTAATGAGCTCCACTTCGGATTTTTTAACTTCTTCTAACTCATTATAACTAACCTCTAATCTTGCGAATGTTTTAACATCTTTTTCTAGTTCAAAAACTTCTTCTTCTAATTTGCCTTTTTTAATTAAATTATTAGCATTTAAGCCTTCCTCTTTTAATTTAGCAAGATAATCTATCGCAACACTCAGCTTAGCTTGTTTATTTTTAAGAGTTTCTATCAGAGTGCTATTTTCTTTAGTATCATCGGACGCCTTTTGTGCTTTAGATACCTCAAAACAACCGCTTCTACTTAGTAGCGACAATATTGCTTTTTGGTCGTCTTTAGCTCCGACAATTTTAAGTTTACTCATTTTTGCTAGGGACATAGTGTTTTTATTTAAATGACAAATGAGGCAAGTGAGAAATTATTTATTTATAACTAAAAATATTATTATCTTAATTTAATTATTTTTTTATAATAAGTCCTTAATTTCGCATTGAATAATTAGTTTAGCTTCTCTAAAACTAGCTCAACTGCATTCTTTTCATTTTTCTTAGCTATTCTAGTTATTTCGTTTGCTTGCGTTTTTGCCAGTTCTATTGCTTTATTATAAATTTCGTAGGCTTCTTTTTCGGCCTTTGCTAAAATTTTCTCGCTTTCTTTTTTTTCACTCAAAGCAAAATCTTTCCGCAACTGCTCTAAATCGGTTTCGGTTTGTAATTTAATTTCTTTAACCTTTTCTTGCCCTTTTTTTATTATAGCTTCCGCTTTACTTTCGGCTGATAGTATTTTTTGCAATTCATTTTCTAGCATAATCGCCGCACCAAATATATATGCCACTATAGTATATCACGGCAAAAATAACATTGTCAACGACACAAAACACTAAAATTTCTTGACAAAAACACAATTTTTATATATAATGTATAAATTACAATGTTGCGAATAACTAAAACAACACAATTTGAAACTTGGTATAATAGAATATTTTTATATTTATCTATAGGACTAGCATTTGTTGGAATAATAGTATCGTATTCATTTTATTATGCTGATGATGTTTTTATAGATACTCTTAGTTTGATTGGCTCGTATCGACAAGAGCAGTTTTTGATTTGGAGCCTTATAGTAGCGTTAGCATTTGTTACAAATCTAAAGGCGATTAGTATAAAACTAGAGTTATCGTTTAAAAAAAGTTTACCGCTAGATATTCTTATAATACTAAACTTACCGTTGACTATAGCTCAGGCGATAACTTTAGAGTCTGGAGTAAATAATATTCATTTTCCACTAGCGATTGTTTACACTACTCATAGTTTACTAACAATTATTTTATTTTTAGCTTTAATCACGATAAAAAAATTCCGCACTCATAAATCTTTCTTTATGGGCGGATTTTTTTTGTTTTGGTTATTAGCTGTAGCAGGATTTTTAAACATTATAGCCGTAAGTTATAGTGATGCACTTATAGCTTTTTACCAATTATTGTTAGTTATTATATCTATTATAGTTATATGCGTCATGCATTTGCTTGTAAAAGAGAGTGCGAATATCGAATTTAATCGTTTATGCCTTATATCATATTAGATTAGGAAATAAGTCCATTTATAAAAAGCACTGCTTGTTAGGCAGTGCTTTTATAGTTAATGTTAACTACAGTCTACATTTTCGCCGTCGATGTGATAAAAGCCTTTTGTGCCGCCGCCGACACGGTTTTTATCTATCATTTTTAGCTTGTGGTTATCCCATGCTTTGTTGTACTCGGCTATAACAATCGGACCAAAACAAAGAGCAAATGCAATTATCCAGCCTTGCCAAGGCAAGAAGTAATTAAAACCTGTACCTAATATATTAGCGTTTACCCACGGAATTAGTGCCATAATGGCAAGCGCTGCAAATAAGCCTAAGGCACTGAATGTCATTTGTTTATTTTTTAAGAAACTTGTTGCAAATGCGGATTTGCGACTTCTTGCTGTAAAGATATGAATTATACTTGCCCAACCTAGCGTTAAGAATGCCATTGTTTGCCCAAACGCTAAGGCATAATTATAGGCATCAGTTCCACGCAGGTTATGAAGATTATATAAAGACATACCATCGTATAAATAACTATATGTTTCAGGTGCTAATCTAGGTGCCAATACATATTTACCTATATAGAAGCTAGCCAGCGTTACAACTGCCGTAACAAGCGTTTGCCTAATTATAACCTCTAGTAATCCGCCGCTAAAGAAGCTCTCGCCCCGCCTAAACGGCTTTCTATCCATAACTCTTGGGTCGGCCTCCTCCTTAGCGAGAGCAAGACCAGGCACGCCATCTGCCAGTACATTTATAAATAACAGCATTATCGGAGTAACAGGAAGTCCCCAGCCTGCTATAACACCAAAAAGCATAACGGTAATTTCGGCAAAGTTACATACAATAAGGAAATAGACGAGCTTTCGTATATTAGCAAATACATTTCGTCCCTCTACAACGGCACTAACGATACTTGTAAAGTTATCGTCCGTTAGTATTATATCAGACGCACTTTTAGCAACCTCTGTACCTGCGATTCCCATAGCAACACCGACATCGGCACCCTTTAAGGCAGGACCGTCATTAACACCATCGCCCGTCATAGCTACAACCTGACCGTGCTTTTTCCACGCTTGAACAATTCTTATTTTATCCTCGGGACTCACTCTAGCGTAAACGCTGTATAGCTGAACACTCTCATATAATTCGTCATCGGTAAATTCGGCTAACTCTGCTCCTGTTATAACACCCTCGTGATGAGAGATTATACCTAATTCTCTTGCGATTGCCGTTGCTGTTTTTGCGTGGTCGCCCGTTATCATTATTGTGCGGATACCTGCTTTTTTGGCTTTAGCAATGCTAGCCTTTGCTTCGGGTCTTGGCGGGTCGATAATGCCGATAAAACCCTCGAATATTAAATCCTTTTCTAACTCTTCTTCCCACCTATCCTTAGCGGGCAGCATATCAATTTCTTTATACGCCAGAGCAATTAGTCTTAAGGCATCATCAGCAAACTTATCATGAACATCGCCTAATTCCTTTTGATAATTAGCGTCTTTTCTATCAAACGGCAATCTGTCAAAAGCACCCTTTGTTAGTACCAAAAATTTGCCGTCAGGCTTTCTTACTACCGTTGTCATCATTTTTCTTGCTGACGAGAACGGAATTTCGGCAACTCTGGGATACTTTTCAAACAGCTCGTTTCTGGTTATTCCTTTATCCATACAAAGACGCATTATAGCACTCTCTGTGGGGTCGCCGATTATTTTGAAGTTACCTTCAGTATCCTTTTCTAGCGTTACATTACTTGCAAGCAATAACTTAGATAAAAACCATAAATGCTTCTCTGTGCCTATTTGAGACAATATAACAGGGTCATTTGCTCTTTCTTCGTACCGCCACATACGGGTAATACTCATAAGATTTTGAGTAAGAGTTCCTGTTTTATCACTACAAATTACGCTTGTACTGCCTAAGGTTTCTACGGCATTAAGCTGGCGGATAATAACATTTTTCTCCACCATTTTCTGCATACCTTTAGTTAAAGTCAGCGTAACAATAACCATCATAGCCTCAGGAACGGCGGCAACTGCCAGTGTTACAGCAATAAATGCCAGCATCCACCAATCATGTCTTTGCCAAAACGATAACGCTTCGCCACCGGGGATAACATAAAGGTCGGTTATTAAGCTAACACCAAATATAACGGCGGCACTGATTACAGCTATAAGACAAATAATCCTACCTAAACTAATAACACGCATCTGCAGAGGAGTTAATCGTTTTTTAGTTGTTGTTAAAAAGTCAGCGATTACACCCATTTGGGTATTCATGCCCGTTTCGGTTACAACCGCAGTAGCATTGCCATTAGCAACCAAGCAACCGCTAAACACCATGTTTTTTCTATCGCCTAAAGGAATTTTATTATTACCCTCTAAGCGTTCGGTTATTTTTTTACTAGGTTCACTCTCACCCGTTAAACTAGCCTCGTCTACACTAAAGCTAACAGCTTCTATAATTCTGGCATCTGCCGGTATTAAATCGCCCGATTTTAAGATAATAATATCACCAGGTACTAACAGCGTTGTATCTATTTCCTGCTTTATGCCGTCTCTAATAACAAAGCAGGTTGGAGAATTAAGCTTTTGAAGTGCATCCATCGCCTTTTGAGCACCCCGCTCCTGCCAAACTGCTAAAAAGGTATTAAAAATAACTATACTCATTATAACGGGAGCTTTTATCCAAGGAAGCCCACCGCTACTTTCACGCCAGCCGACTGCGGCGGCTATATCCATAACAAGAGCCAAAATTGCCGCAATAATAAGAATAATAATTGCTAAGTCTTTAAGATGATGCAGTATCTGAAAAAACAGTGGTTTTTTCTTTTCTTCTCTAAACTTATTAAGCCCATGTGTACTTTGTCTAGCCAAAACCTCAGCATCATTTAGCCCCATCGCCAAATCCACCCGCTTTTTTGTTAAAACATCTCTTGCAGCCATTGCGTGCCAACAATCAATCGGCTCCGCTACCGGTGAGTGAGTTATTTTAACACTATCCGAAAATTCTTGTGCTTTTTCCAAAACTATGTATTCCTCCTAAAATCAGACACAAACTATGCCCAAAGAATTAAAAAATAATAACTACTATCAAAGTAATTATTAAGGTACTATAAATTTATACACTAACAAAAACAAAAAGTCAAACATTTTTTCTAGCGGATTTTTGTAAAGTATTAAAAAAAGTGTAGATAGCTGTTTTTACTATCTACACTTTTTAGGATTTTTCTTCCTTTACTTCCTAAGGTTCAAGATTTAATAAAGCTCCGCCTCTACCACCGGTAAAATGGGCAACAACATAATGCCTTGTATAATCTTCCAGCCACATATGATTATGTGCTTGCCCGCCGGGATTTATCCAATT
>Ga0136643_10000194_pt1 | contig 63155 bp, 45 predicted proteins | sample TergutLab28metaG_FD_96883 | JGI IMG/M metagenome (GOLD analysis project Ga0136643, IMG submission 96883) | Labiotermes labralis P1 segment gut microbial communities from Petit-Saut dam, French Guiana - Lab288 P1 (version 3) (version 3) | ecosystem: Host-associated > Arthropoda: Insects >... | reverse complement strand
TTAAACACACACACACACACACAGACATACAATACACACACACACAAAACACAGAACGACACAAAACAAACAATACATAGAACAACACAAAAATTTGGAAGAGTTTGGGCCGTGCCCCGTCTTTGTGGGTTTTACCCTGGCATTTGCCTTACAACTGAGAAAAAAGCACGGAAAAACCTGTCAGGGTAGTAATACGTTCCAATAGTAGTTTAATTAAACCACTTCCTGGCGCACTTGTATGTTTCTACAAAATTCCACATTCCACTATTTTCTTATTTAAATTTTAACATGGACTCAGAGTATAAGCCATGAAACTATAATTTTGTCTGGTTTTTTATGTTGGTGTGAAGCGTACTTTAGACCCCAGGTTCAGGAGTTAGTTCAGTTCCCGTGTGCTGCAGAACAAAGTTCTGGCGAGAATATTTTGACCTGACAGATGAGAAGAGCGTAAGAGTAGAAAGGAAAAAGTTGCCTACTGCTTATGTAGCTACACTTCGCGACGTAACATTATGTTTGTCAAATTCAGGAGGGCACAAGTAACACGGGTGGGGGTAAGATAAATGTTTGAAACATATTGCTTGGCATGCAGGAAGTAAAGTGACATTACTTGAGGGAAGTAAATTTAGAACAAAGGATATTAAAATGAATCTGAAAAAAAAATATTTTGTGATGATTTAACAGGTTTCGTCTGGATCAGCCCAGTAGCTGCAATGAACATATTACAGAACCTCCTCGTTTTCCTTACAGGCAGGGATTTTGACTAGCTGAGTAGTTGTTTATACAGAAGGATTCTACGTTATGTAGTTAGTTACGGCATATTCATGTTCAAACACGTATTAAGGTACCCACAATCCTGACTGCAGGCTGTGCTTTCACAAGGTCTTTCTACCTTGCAATTAATTTCTGACATTCAGTCACACGTCAACAGTCCCGAACATTCAATCACTAACTCTGGCATGCGTCGGCACTTATTACATTACACAAGCACTGCAGAAGCTTCCATTTCCTTTACAAATATTTTAACTTTACTGTTGCTTCATATAGTCGGTCATTAACATTCCAGCCATACACTGAGTTCTCTCGTTCAACTGATGTAGCATTAAAGATGGATGCTAACATGGCGGTCTAGAGGTTTGATTTCGGTGCAATTCAATGTTTATTTGAGAGAACAAGCAAACAAAATGAGGGGTTAGAATGGCTGCTTGCAGATTTCAAATATTTGTTCTCGGTAATTCGATCCACGCGAGTTTGAGGCCCACATATTGCTTTGTTCTGAATGTTGGACAGCGCCCTTGCAGTCCTGGAATATCCACGTCACTCTGTTCACATTTTAGAGAATTTTATATTTTAAAACATGCTGGGATATTGAACAGTCAGTATGAGTTACTTTGGAATTTGTGCGGCTCAGCTCTGTGTTGTCCAGTGCTATTGCACTCGGTTTGTTGCAGTGCCACTAGCGATTTTTATATTCAAAGCTATGCACTTGTCTTTAACGGTCAGTCTGTGTTGTAAGCTGTAGGTTGATTTCTGTAGGAAGCTAAAAAGTATATTTGCTGTAGTCATTTATTCATGAACAAGATGCTAAGTACTGAAATAACTAATATTGTCGAAGTTCTAATTGTAAATGTTAATATTCGAAATTAAAAGTTTAATTTGTCCCTGCTCATTGCATGAAGCTACATGAAGAAGAGGAGATACAGCTCCACATATTCGTGGAAGTGAGCGGTCAGCTTCACATTTGGCCGCTTTGCCACAGTGAAAATAGCCTTCCCAGCCTATTGTTAGGGGATGAGTGAGCACCGTAGCTGGTCGGAACCGATCGAAGAGAAGGTAAACACGTACGTCTCTTGTCGCTGACGGGATTTGAACCATGATTCTTTGGTCATACACTGTGCAGTTTAGTCTATTTCCACCTCACTGTTCCAGCTCCCTCGCTGTTGAAGTACATTACTGAAACTGTCATTAGTGTGTGCATCAAATCCAATTACGTGCATAAAATGGAATCTTTAATTTGTAGGCCCGCAAATACATGAATTTTAAAGTTTAATTGAGCATCACGTCACTGTATAATCATAGGTTTAGCTCTCATCGGGAGTAGCGATGTTATTAACTTTGCCCCTGCGTTTTTTTTTAATCAGCTCATCGTAATCCCCGTTTTCGCATGTCGTGGCATCGATTAGTCCTCATTGCAGAAAATAAAAGCTCAAACCAGTCTTTCGTCTTAAATTTATCGTAAAATTTTTGGACATTGAGGGTGAACTACAAAACAAAATACAAATTTTAAAAATTGATTTTCTATTCATTACTACCTTAGCTACGTTCTGTGCTCAATCCCATCGAGTACAATTTATTTGGTCGTTGTAGCAGGACAGGTTGTGGTGCGGTGGATAAGTATTACACATGGTAAGTGGTATAAATGCATATAAAACTTTAGTCTGAAAACATGGAGGGTATAGATATTGTTGCGGAGATAATCCAACATTATGTAAGCTTACAACACAAATTCCTTCTTTGAAGTTGCCGGGGGGACTTCAAGAAGTGTCTTGTAGGGTGCTTCTGTTCTTGTATGGTGCTGTTCGTTGCACTTTTAGTGTCTTTGTTCATTGTTCTGGTATTGTGCTACCCTAACTGAGGTTTTTCCGTGCTTTTCCCTCAGTTGTAAGGCAAATGCCAGGGTATAACTCGACAAGACGGGGCACGGCCCGCACTTCCCAGTTTCCCCTTACTATGTATTTTATGTATGGTCTGTTTGTAAATGTGTCGTGTAATGCTGCCACCGGGTGTCGACCCAATTGCGGTTAAATAAATATCATATCATATCATATCATATCATAAGTGTGATGAGAAGGCATGGACTGAACTCTTCTGGCTCAGGATAGGGACAGGTAATGGGAGCTTGTGAATGCGGTAATGAACCTTCGGGTTCAATCAAATACAGGGTATTTCTTCACTATCTGAGGAGCTGTTAGCTTCCCTGGACAGACTGTGCTCCCTGTTCCGTTCTTATTCACTAGTAACTGCTAGAAAACATGCGCGATCTAATGCACGGCTGCAAAAAAAAATGAGTGTGGGGATTAGAGGATAAGGAAATATCGTGGAATTTCTAGAATTGATAGATACTGCGTAAGAGGTTCTTGATGCTACAGACTAACAACGCCCTGAATGAAGCGAGATGGTCTCTCATTGTTCCGCGTATCCGAGAAGAACGATATAAAACTGCATTGCTCCCATTTCATTTCCGTAAGCAATGCAGTATATCTTCGATATTGCCGAACTACGATTTTTTAATTCGGAATTGTTTCCTTGCTCTTATTTTCAAACCAGTTTATTTTCGATCCAAGATTTCCTCACGCCCGTATCGTCCGTAAGCGTTCCAAATCTTGTCAATTAGCTGATAAAACAGGCGAGAAATATTTGACAGCCTATGCCAATATCATTTACTAATGCAACAGTTCAGTCAATGTAGCAACTGGCTGCCCACTGGAAGACCATATTTTGTACTTTATTTAAAGACGTTCTCAGTGACGCATTGAACAGCGTCCAGTTACTTGGTAAAAGGTAAAGTGATCCCGTTACAGTCCCGGTGTGGCCCAGAGGTTGGGTAGAGGTATAGCTCTACTCTCCCATGACCGCGGCACTAGAAGGGGGTGAGTGGTCAGCAGCACGCCCCGGCCACAGTTTACCCCCAGGAAAGACCCGATACCCATTTTACTGGAGGCTGGGTGGGCTCCAGGGCCGGTCTGGACGGGCGGAAAATCTCGTCCCCAACGGGATTCGATCCCGGACCGTCCAGCCCATAGACAGTCGCAATACCGACTGAGCTACCCGGCCCACCCATTTACTTGGTAACAGTAAGTAATGAAGTCGAGAAGGTATGGAAGGAAATTGCTGTAGCCTGATGCAAGGTACTGTTCCGGCAGATGATGGGGGGAATAAGGAAACTACGAAATACCTTGCTGTCTTCACCGGGATTTGAACCGGGTGCCCCTGAATAAAATGAGAAGCATTACCTCTCGAGTAATTTGCACAGAGCTCTCAGTTTTCGACACCTGTTAGAGACAGGGATATTTTTGTCTACCGTTGTTTCGTTATTATGCATCCATACATGGTTTAATGCATCAAGCGATCATTGTCATATTTACGCGTGTAGTATTCATCGTCATGCAGCGCCAGGGTGGTAAATAACAGGAGTTAGGGCCTATACGTTGCTACATTATTCTTGTTCACAACCTGAATTTCACAAGTAGGAATCGCTCATTGTATCTTGCAGCGCACCAGCTTTTACGTGTAAGGCAACAAGTTGAAGTTTCTTGCTACTGTTGAATTTTCCAAAAACTCTTTTAAAGATGCATGTAAGAAGAATGGGAAAGGCTGATTCCACACGGTGGACCGTGTGGACGAACAACTAGTGTCCTAGCCACAGACACCCTTGGCTCTGACGCCACAGACGACTATGCCTACGCCGTCCAGCGAAGCAATCTGCTCCTCAGTTGGACAGTGAACACGGTTGTGGCTCCACTCTATTAAGACTGTGTGTTACTCCAGTGGCCCAGCCGCAAAGAAGTGGCCAAGCCACTGGCAGGGAGAGTCAGTGTTCCGTCACAGTGTCTGTCGCGCAGCCACCTTGTGTCTTGCCTGACACAGTGGACTGGCAGTCGCTTGCAACTGCGTGTCCGGCCACTGATCATCCTGCTTGAAAGCAGCCTAACATAACCGTAGTTACCATCACTTGATAAGTGATTGAAGGAGCCGAGATGGCGTAGTCGGTATAGCGACTAGCTATGGGCTGAACTGTCCGGGTTTCGAACCCTGGCAGGGGGAGAGACTTCCTTTTCTCCAAAGCCATTCAGACTGGCTCTGGGACCCACCAAGCCTCCTTATTCAATGGATACCGAGTATCTTTCTCGGAGGTAAGGCGACTGGGGTGTGAAGTTGGCTCCTAAACTCCGTACACTGCCGCGGTTAAGAGTGAGTGGCGTTATACTGCTGCACCCCCTGTACACCTGCCTGGTGTCGTGATGTCCCAGTATCCCTGAAGCGATGTCATTCTTTCACTATTATTTACTTCAATATAATTTATTTCATGACACGCCCAAGTGAAGAACACGTAATTTCTTTTGCTAGATTCTTTGTAGGTTGAAGTTATTAAAGTCTTGTGGTTGCTTTCTTTATCACCAGGTTTGACGTTCAAGAAGTATACCTTCTGAATCAATCCGTTTATTATTTCTCAAAACATACGTAATTTCCGTATAGCTGCAATTGCCTGATTGTTTTTATAACTGAGACGGAATGTGTTTACTGTGCGGTACGGACGGCTAACTTTTTTCTCTTCTTTAAAGTGTCGAGTGCTTTTGAAATTTGAAATTTTTCGTGAATTTATTGTCAGCGATTCTGCCAGTTTGTCCGTTTTTAGGGAGTAGTTCTATATCAATTCATCTTTCCTCAAATATGTAGGTTCATATATTAGATTGTATTCAAGTATTTGCAGGTCTCTTTCAAATATCGAACATCGCAACAGTAACGCGAGACGAATCAACTTCATGAACCGAGGAACAGTTTTTTAAAATTACTGTTCACGGCATCAGACTGTGTTGCTATGGAGCCGGTATAATCTCATAGTGAGAATGTCCCGGGTTTTCTGTTTGACCATTAGAGTAAAATTAAGCTTTTCTACTTTAATTATGGCTAATTTGTCTACGTGATGAACTTGAATAGGGCATTGCTAGTGATACTGTCCAATGAACGTCCTTCAGAAGCCAGAGTCTCGCATGGCCGTCAGTCTATAAAATATTTGCTGCACATTTTAGATTGCAAATAAAAATGTTATAACATTATTTATCTCAGATCTATATACTCTATTTGAAATGTACTCTTAACTAAATTCCTGATAATAATTATTCTTTCCTTTACTTTTATAAAGGCTACTTGACTTGCACAAAGCACTTTCTTCAGTTTTTTGTACGTTTAATCTATTATTCTATTGTCTGTAATCGTCCAGGACATGTACAATTTATTTGTGTTTAATTATAACAGAACGTCTGAAGTAACACTTAAAATAATGTTTGTATTGCCGAAACCGTGACGTATATTCTATGGGATTTTGAGTTCTCGCTCTATTATATGGCGTGGGGTCCAAAATCAGAAGTGATGAAATCTAATATAATGTAAAATTGTAATTAATTCTTGCATTAAAACACTGCAATTAATATAAAATAAAACGTATCTCTAGAATAGATTTTAATGCTCACTACAAGCCCCCATCACCACCACTACCATCATCCTTCTGTTAGCTTAATATGTTTAATTAAAGCTAATGAACAAACAGTAGAGTTAAATTGGAAACAAATTATTGTCTTTTCATTTCAATTGGGACTTTAAACGCGTTTGATTTTTTAATACAGCACGTTTAGCGCATCAGTTTCACACACCGACTTACAATGGCTGCCAGAATTTAAAGAAAAAAAGTTGTGTTGAAGTTTCCACTCGAAAGAATTGTATCATGTGGATTTTAAACTCATGGTTCCGTGAATCACAATTCAGTGTTAATAAAAATCCAACCACATGCAACAGTATGCAGATATTTATTCACTGCAAAGTCATTCTACATGTTTCGGGTGTCACAGCACCCATCATCAGGAGTACTAAAAACTGTAACCGCAACCTCCGGTACAGGTCATAATACTGGTACAGCTACTTCGTTCCAACGTGGCTCGATCGGGCCACGTTGGAACTAAGTAGCTGTACCAGTATTAAGACCTGTACCGGAGGTTGCGGTTACGGTTTTTAGTACTCCTGATGATGGGTGCTGTGACACCCGAAACATGTAGAATGACTTTGCAGTGAATAATCTGGTTGGATTTTTATTAACATTGTATCATGTGGCTTAATATAAGAAATTCTGAAGGCCTGGGTATACGCGCAGAAGAAGTAACGCAGCCAGATGTATCATCATCACCATCATCATCATGCAATATGAATAGTCAAACATATTAGCTTGTTCCTTGGTTATCTTCAGCTTGGACTCCGAGATCTCTTCGCCTCAACACTTCACATTCCATGTAATCTCTAGTGTCTATTACGCCTCACTCTCTACATGTACAATATTCATTTCTACTGGTAGTTTCACTGATAGGATTTTAAAACTTTAAATTTTTATGATGCTAATTTCATTATCAGGGCCGGGGTGATTCAGTCATTAGGGTGACTAAGCTTCGGTATGAACGTCCGAGAAATTTTTTTTCGATTATCTATAGGGCTAAGAAAATTAGCTCTTGTTAAAAGTGTCCAGACTGAATTTGGAGCTTACCCGTGCCCCAGTTCAGGGGTAACAGTGAATTTTTCCCCGGAGTAAATGCGGTCTGGTCTTGAATCTCCCTACTTTCCTCGATCTCACTGCCAAGATTAAGAATGTGAGGAGTTTTGTCTCGACTCCCTCATATTCCTTCATTAGCGTGGACAAGAATAATTATATATTTATTTGCTGTTGTAGCTATATATTACACAGCAAAGATAATCCAAAATTCATTTGTACTGCTTCTACAGTTTTCCATTAACAGTGTATGCGTTTGTATATTTGTAACTGAGGACACTTTTTTGTCTAAATAGGCCTCTATCGTAACAATAACGTTTAATGTGCAGTAAAATTGCAGCATTTGGTAATAGGGCAGTGGAGGAAATATTTTGTACTAAGAGACACACTATAAAAGATTCTATAAGAAGAAGCTTCGTAATTTCTGCTCTTTGTGATACAGTCAGGACGAGTGAGCCGAGGTGGGCGGAACATGTAAAGTAGCACTCATGAGATACGATGCTTTTACATAGAGAAACATCATTTTATTACAGAACAGTTCTTGAAAACTCTTTAACCCTTTAAATGCCGAATTAAATCCCATCTGCCATTTGCTGGCATTATTAGAAACTCACCATATTCTCCACGTTAGCAGGATAAGGGTTAAAGCAGTAAACCAGCATGCATTATTCACCTTTTCTGTGTACCTTAAGTCTCTTCCATTCAGTACACAGAAAGGCATAATAATAGGAATAAAATAATTTATTGTTTCCTTTTGACTTATATGTCACTGGAACATAAGACGAAATACAACGTAAACTTGCAGCAAGGTCATGGCTTTTAGTGTTCTCCTCTGATACAGAGTAACGTGTCTGTCTTAGGGCATGGTATTGTGCCGATTGCTGTGCCAGCAGAAGCGACCGGAAATTGCATCCTACAAACCCTTGTCAACTGCAGCAGTGCCGATGACTGCAGCCTCCAGAGCAGTTCTGAACTCCAGTTGGTGGGTTCGGTGCGGGATATCATCATCAGACCAGCTCGAAAGTCATACCGCCCTGGAGAAACAGGTAGGAAATTTTCGCATTGCACAGTTCTAAAAAAACAAACACACTGTATTATACAGGGTGAGCCAAAGTAGGTATAGAGCAGGTATACAGTAATTAACTATATACTGTATACCTACTTTTGGACCACCCTATATTGTCTGTGCGAGGTTTAGGGTTTGAACAGGGGTGTTGATTAACATTGCAGCCCTCTGGAATACGATCCCCTGACGATGGAGGAAGAAGGCTCCCCCGAGATGTTTTTGGCTATATACCAGTATATATGAAACTGTATCCCAGAGTTCTGTACCTGCATCCTCTCTGTCTTCGACTGGTGTCCAAATTCACTTGGCTGTCCGCATTACAAGCCTATACAAATACAGTAAAAGGTGGATCAAGACCAGGGCGATGCTGAAATAATTCTAATGCCGGAACAATCTTTGAGACGCTAATCCAAAACCCCTAAAAAGAAGAACAAATGAAAAGAAAAGTAGTTATGAAATATATTTATACTAATGGAGCCAGGTATACAGAGAAGATCAAACAATACGAATTTGGGCGTTAAGAATACCGTAACACACGTTAACAATACGCACATACGTACGTTCTTATTGGTATTGACGTAACGGGGATGACACAGATTAATGTAGAATAGCACATGTCATTGGACATCTCCAATTCATGCAGCTGTGAAATCTTCCTTTTTGTTTTCTTAATCAAACTGATGGTGGCAATATGTTTTAGCGGATACCGGTAGCTGATTGCCTTAAAAAATAAAAAGTTGTGTTTAGGCTGAATCTTTGTACTTTTAATTGTAATTGCAAAAAAGTGTTACCTAAGTAATACGCTTGCTTTAAAGTATAGATTTTTTCTTGACAAAACGTAGATTTGTTAGAATTTAATGACGACTCTGTAAAAATATTTTCATTTTGTATTTATTTTTTCACTAAGGCGTTTGTAGCATTTCACTTGCTTACTTGTTGTTTATTTGACGACGCTGCCAAAAACTCTGCACATATAGCTTAACGCTGACTGGATGTTGCTGAAGAATGAATTTCACACGATGATGCAGGAAACAGTCTTAGACTATTAACAGGTCCTAGTCCCACCATTTGCATCAAGGGATGGAGAAAACTAAGAAAAACGTCAGTCAGGGTAGTTGATGTCCCGACTGAAACTCGAAACTGACCTCTCCCACATGCAAGTCACATGATGATTACTGGGATAGCGAATGTACATTTAATTTACTTGAAAAAAGTAAAAAAAAATATAATTCTGCTACAATTAGTGTATTAAGATCCTTTGTTGTTTTTTCCAGTGCGCCACAGCAATCCCCACTACCAGCCAATTAGTCTATTGTAGCACATTATTGTTGAAGTGAACTGAAAGCAAACCATAGAGAGAGCCTGCATCAAATTGGTTGTCTTCCATTGTGACGGAGTGGAGAGAGAACATAACCCAACAACATGATCCCAGCTTACTACGTGGTTCAATACGGATCCTGTTTTGAATGTAAATGTCATCCCTTCATACAATGCCTGCCGACGGCTTTGACGCTGGTTTTCGAAGAAGGTGTATAAGGGAAATCCCTCTAACACAAAAGTTCACTATAGCACTACCGTCGTACGTAAAGGAAGAATATACAGAGCAAGTAAAGAAAGAGTAGCAGAAAGGTAGCGAGTGAATTGGGTGCATTTGGATCAGGGGAACAATTTATTTCGCCTTTTGTTAACGATACCATTCAGTGACGGCGGATGCTGGGGTAAGAAAATTGGTTCCGGCATTTTTGCTGTGTAGAAACTGCAAATTTAAGTCAGTGTTCCGATAATGGTATATTATGCTTCGGCATACTTAGATAAAGTATACAAATCTACAATCGCAATCCTTGAAGCGAGTGTACTACTTGGTAAATCAGTATAAGATTTGAGGGTTGTTTGATCGTGCATCGTCCTTATGAAATAATGTGAAATGCCAACTTGATGCAACGAGGTTATTTTATTGATGTATTCTTAGCTCTACGTGTTTCGGGCGCATACGCCCATCATCAGGAGCATTAGATGTTGAGTTGCAGCATATGGTTTTCTGCACCGAGTTTTTGGATGGGTGGTGGTCTTGAGAGCTGCTGCGTAGGTCGTGTGTACGGTGTGGACGGTACACACGACCTACGCAGCAGCTCTCAAGACCACCAACCATCCAAAAACTCGGTGCAGAAAACCATACGCTGCAACTCAACATCTAATGCCCCTGATGATGGGCTTATGCGCCCGAAACATGTAGACCTAAGAATACATCAATAAAATCACCTCGTTGCATCAAATTGGCATTTCACATTATTTCAGTATAAGATCTTGGCTGGCATGGCGCTTAATACACGTAGCATAATAATAGACTGCGTTTGTTTTTGTAAGTTGATGTAACGACGTTGTCAGTAGAGCATTTAAGCTATACATAGTGCATCTAAAACACTTGGACGTACTTCAAGAGTGATTTATCCACATCAAAACAAAGACAAGTTAATATATGTACATGTCGAGAAAAGAATCGTTTTTGAATTTAACTGAATAATTACATTCAACAATGAATATTTTAACTATGTAATATTTCACTTACAACTGACATAATGCATTTACAATACATGTTTCCAGTTTAATAACTGTTGGATTCTTATTATTTATCAAGTCACAATTCACAACAAGAGCTCAAAATATACTAAACCTGAATCAATGCACGCATGGACACGTCTGATCATAGAATGCCATACTATTTTAAAGGTTCGGGGCGGTTGCGAGTGGTTTACCAGCATTGACAGCGTCAAAAATGAGTTGGTGAAGTGCCTCTTCATTTTCAGTTGGAGCTGAATATACTGGGGATTTTAAGTGCCTTCATAGATAACATTTTGAAGGATTGAGGCAGGGCGAAAGTGGGGGCTCTATCTCGAAAAGTAAGTGTTTAAGGACATGTATTTACATTAATTTTTTTCTCGTTGTATTGTGGGTAATTCACTCCTAAAATTTGTCTAGGTATTTTGGATACACCTTGTACTGCGTCGCGTGGTGTGGTGATTGGTCAGGGCACTTCTCGCCACACACAAAAAATGTGGCGGAAAGTGCCCTGACCAGGTTTGAAGTATTATTCCGGATTTGTCTGGAGGAACTGAGGAAGATCACAAAAATTCTGTTATGATACCCGATCTCCGGTTGTGAACCTGCGTTTCATAGAATGCGAATCAAGAGTTTTCTGGCTTTGCTGAAAATTGTAACACGCCAAACGGATTCATGAAATTCAAGGAATTTGTTAATCAGTTGAGCGAATGCAAGCTTTCCAAGTTCTGTTCCATGAAGCTGCTGTAGTTAATTACGTTAACGGTAAACATTGTATTACGTTATACGATAGTCAACGTCGTATATGACATTTTTAGGCTCGTTCGCAAAATTTCGAGAAGCGACTATTAGCTTCACCATGTCTCTCCTTCCGTCCGCATGGAAAAACTCGGCTCCCACAGAAAGGATTTCCTTGAAATTTGATATTTGAGTATTTTTCAAAAATGTATCGAGAAAATTCAAATTTCATTAAAATCCGATAAGAATAACGAGTACTTTAGTTGAAGACCGATATACGTTGTTGATAATATCTCAATCAGTTCTTCGTAGAATGAAACATGCTTCAGACAAAATGTGTAGAGAAAATCAAAACACGCATTTTGCATTCGATAACTTTTTTTTCGAAAATCGTGCCGTTTATGAGATAATGTGGAAACATATCGTACAGCCGGACAGGCCACAGATGACAGTAGAATACGGCGCATGCGCATTGCATGCTGGATGCCTAAGGCTTCAAATACACGTTCAGGATATGTAATACTTATTGCTCTTCTCTGCAACAATGATCGCACGAACGCGCCTCAAAGATACGTTATAAGTACATTGCCTGTCTTGCTGATTTACAAGACGGTAACTGGCCTAGTCCTTTATAAGATAGAAAGAACAGAGGTCACGTGCCAGATTGTTTCCTCGCCTTGTCTGTGAGAAGACTGCATGCCCATTCTCTCAAATATTTCTTCGATTGACCAAAAACAGCCCTATGTGATTAATTTTATTATTTCACCTGTATTTTTTCGTACCACTGAAGAGTAAAAGTCACTTCAGCATAACTGTCTACCGAAAACTCGAACTGCACAATTCCGAGAAAGCGCTGGTTATGTGTCTTAATTCTGCGTCCACCTATCTTGACTTCCGGCGCACAGTCGGATGTGTATGGCGTGTCTTCCGTATTGCTTCTCTCTGAAGTTAACAGAGATTGAAGCAACTACAAGGAAATAAAGTGAGCATATATGTAATATAGAAAAGTTTAATCCCATTGCGTATGGGTTTATTCCTCTGTTTAATTTTGACGTGGTTTCAGGATTAAGTAGGCCTAAGTAAAAATATGTGCCTAATTTCTTTGCAAAAAAAGCTGTTTAGGTCTAACGCATTGAATGACTGTGGCCCCGTTTCGTCTAACATTTATTTCTACGTTTCTAATATCTTGCCAGATAAACTTGGACAAATGTCACATGACGTCTTTAATAAATAATTCCATGAAGCAGATTCTTTCTTAAGAAACTAGAAGTGTCTCAGCTACTCAAGAAATTTGTAGGGTGGAGAAAGAATGCAGGAAGAAACACACTGTGAACTGAAGATATTAAGCATCGTTTCTTTCTGTATATAAGAAAATGGCAGCAGGGTAAAAGGCGCCGAGCGTTTCCTGTTACGGTTGGATCAACAGAAAGCGAATTTGGAATTCATCCGTTCTAGTCTTATTGTCGGTTAGTTATAAAAAAAATCTTGTCCCTATTTTGACATTCAGTGCCGGAATTTTTTTCTCAGTGTTGGGAAGAAGCAGTGGGCAACTGGATATGGAGGAAGTAGTTCATAAAGCAAGGGCGAAACGTGGATTCTGATCTCTGAGATATAGCGTACATTATGCTGGTCCATTCTGTTGGCCACACTGGCGGTCATACGTTATGAACAAGACAGCGAAACTTTGAAAGACGGCCCGGCCAGTGGGGGGGGAGGGGGGGAAGGAGACGCACTGTAAAAACTTGAACACAGAAGGATGTGGAAGGAAATGTATGTCTTGACTTATAAGTAGACGAACAAAACAGGCAGTGCACACAACACTAATCTCTATTTCATGTGTCTAACAATGGCGTGTTAAAGGGGAAGGGTTTGGGGTCTTGTCACGCCTCGTCATTTGTTCTTCTTGGCGAGTTTTATTGGTAGGAAAAACAATAAATAAAACAACACAGAATATTACACTGTGCGAAATACATAACTAAAAAATAAAGACAGTACATATATATATCCTTGACATCTCTCTCAAGTAATGCCATGTCGGTCCACCAATGAATCATCCGTTGAGTTTCCTCAGTAGGACCAGACAACTGCCATGGGCTATTACAATACCAAAAAACACACCATGGGATATTACAGTACCAAAATCAACATATATTGTGGTACCAAACACACCACGGGACATTAAAGTAACAAATAAGCACCATGGGATATTAAGATACCAAAAAACACTACAGGATAATACAATACCAAAAAAAGCACCATGGGATATTACAATGTCAAAAGCTACAATAGGATATTACAATACAAACAACATCATGGAATATTACAATACCAAGAATACCATGGCATATTAGGATATCAAGAAGCCATCACGGAATATTACAGTACCAAAAAACTACCATGGGATGTTACGATGCCGGAATAACATAATGGAATATAAAGGTACATCAGTCCCATTACAGGCCCGAGGTGCCCAGAGGGTTCCAGGAAGTTAAGGTTCCCAGATTAGGTGACAAAGGCCCAGAATGGTGGTTAGGTTGTCAGCCTTACGCACTGGCCGCTTTTACCCCCAGGAACTACTCCTGGTACTCATTTATATTAGAGGCTGGGTCGACTCCAGGGCTATAGTGCGATCGGAAGGATTATGTCAATGAAAAATCTCAATGACACCATCTGGAATCGAACCAGCGACCTTCCGATTTGTTCACAGCGTCTTAACCACTGTGCTACCGCAGTCCCCAATCATGGAATATTACCATGCTTAAAAACCACCGTGGGATATTACAATGCCATCACAACAAAATAACACAAAGCCTATCAAAACACAACCTTGACACAACTCTTAACTTTGACATAATCCAACCAGACAATCCTCACGCATTTTTTCGTGGCGAATTTACAACCTTCCAAACAAACACTAAGTTAATATATGTATCCTATTTCCTCCAGAATTCTATTTGATAACGCAGCTGACATATTCTTTAGGCGTTTTTCGCCGCACAACTCAGGCCAATTCATTTACAGTACCGTCACTATCAACATGTGACTGCTGTAACAATAAGCACGCTACTATAAAGTACGACGTTAACTAGCAAAGAGGGGAGGGGAGGGATCTGTTGCTCGGACTCCGGCAGACACAGGTTCGGATCTCATACAGTCTCCGCTCGAAGATTTAGAGAAAGTACTCCGTTCTGTTGCAGGCTCTTACAAAGCGGCTGACCTACATTCATTACTCACGTGCCGTCACTCAGACAACGTACAGGTAGGAACGCAGAAAGAAACCAGACCTTAAAAGTATATGACAAACCATCGATAATCTGGACAGTAGGAAATGTATCAACCACTAAAACGCACGCACACACACACACACACATGTGCGAACACAGTCCTGGAGACAAATGGTAGACATGCTGGTGACAGTCTGTTCTTTTTTCGGTTTTTGATTACAAACTGTGGAATAAATGATTTACTATTATTCATGGTAAACTGAGGGACGGTTATTGATTGATTACGTGGGAATGATATTCCCTGACAGAGGATTTAGTTATTCCTAGTGTCTGACAGATGGCATTAATGGTCACACTGTATATACGTGTGCGTAATTTCTCCGATTAAAAAAACTGTCAATAACTGGCAGTGTCATTAATCATCAGGTAGCCTCCACATCTGCGTTACATACTTAGAGACCTTCTGAAGAATTTTCAATGGACACTTTCAATTAGCAAAAGGTATTGGCTGAATAAAATTTCAGTATGTACGAAATCAAATCTGTGCTATTGGCGAGACAATGATACCCGTATTAATATGAAACTTAACAAATTTTAAGAGATATGAAGGTCAGTCAATAATTATCTGCAATGTGTGTTTAATATTTATTGAAACAAGTGCATTTACCTTACAAGTACACTATTTTTCAACATAGACCCCTTGCTTTTCAATGAACTTTGTCCCTCTCCGCATAATCTTCTTTATGCCCTCAGAATAAAAAGTTTTGTGCTGAGAGACAAGCCACGCATGCACCGTTTCCTTCACTTGCCGGTCCGTGGTAATCCGACGGTCTCTTAAGACTTGTTTAGGTGGACCAAACAGGTGATAATCCGATGGGGCAAGGTCAGCACTATACGGGGAATGCTCCAGTACCTCAAAGTTTAGTTTCTTAAGGGTTTCAACACTGCGGGCACTAGTGTGAGGACGGGCAATGTCGTGCAACAACACAGATCCTTCTGATAGTAGTCCTCTTCGTTTGCTTCAAATTGCAGGTTTCACTTGTCACACGGCATCTCACTTTAGCAAGCACTGTTCACTGTTGAAATCCTCACTCGTTCATGTTTTCCAGTGAGTCCTTGTTTTCCTTTGTGAATCCCAAAAACTGTAAGCATAAGCTTTCCCGCTGTTGGACGCGTTTTTAACTTTTTTTTTGGGCAGGCGAATTATGATGTTTCCCTTCCATAATCTGGCGTTTACTTTATGGCTGGTAATTGTGGATCCATGTTTGAAGACTGTGCTTATGACATTAGCTGTTACCGAAGTTTCGTCCGAAGAAGACTCAAACTGTGGAATAAAATAGTGAACGAAACTCTGTTTTAAAGTGAAGAAAGTTACTTACGACCTACAGAAGTACAAATTGTCAAAATCCAGAGGAACAAAGTTTCTTTTTCAAGAAACAATAAACAAAAAACGTTATTTCTTTCGCCGTTAAAACCTCGAAATCCACCTGGTACTTTTTATGTAATGTTTATTATTAGACCAGTGAATGCTCACTTATTACGGCATATTTACTTCTGCTAATATATATTAATGTAGCTAATTCAGTGAAATGCTCTGACAGGTTTAAAATGTCGGTCTCTTTTACTTTAGCTATTCTGATGACAATGAAATATCACCGAATGAAAGGTGTAATACTCGTAGTTAAATTATTCAGCAACAGTTGTTATAATGAGGAATTGTAAGTGCTATAAAGAATATAGGCCTTTCACATTTCCACGTCGATGAGAATCAAAGTTAAGTCGGCATCGCTGAGCGTTTGGTCTTCTCATACATCATCCCACACTCTGATCCTATATTAGCATCCCACTGGAATAGTTTGTTGTAATATTGATGCATATTTGACCGCATATCTGTTGGTCCCATCAATTAGCAGACTCGTCAATCCAACCCCTCATATACACAATACCCTACATCCACCCCATAAATATTGACTAATCATAGAGGGGGTCCACAAATACTGCAAGCGACAGATAATGCTGCTACAGTAAACATGAGTGAAAAACAAACATCCCTTATCATACTTCAGTCGATCCTCTGTCAAATATGCTTTTATGTTCACCTAGTAAACAGCCATTGTCTGCTGTCACATGTTTTAAATTATGTTTTAGTCATCAAAGACATAAGTGTAATTCGATATAGCTTTAAAAGCCTGGAATTTAGGCTCATTCTATAAGTGGACATTGATTTCTATTGTTTTGTTGTCATATGTGTTTTAAAATCAACTTTTTCCTGTCGGTCGAATTCTGTCCTTTCCGTCCTATGATTGTAATTCAGTTCCTATTGTTACAATGTTCAAACAACAGTCATTTGTAATTGCCTTCCATTACTCATTACCCATTGTTCCATGTTAATTGCACAGGGGGATATATGAATATCCATAGCCAAATCAACACTACCTGACACAGATAGGAATTTGTGCCAAAAATCACGTAATGCAAATATGCATGTGAACTGTGGACGACATACTGAGTTCCTTTGACCTCTCTGTAATTCGCTTTAATGACTATATCAGCGGTCTTGAGGAGTTGTACAGAATTATGATGTTGCCTGTTCTCTGTTTCAGTCTGTCACATTAAGGGACGAATAGTCAGTGAGGGTATCTGAGATTTGAAAAGAGTATTTGGGCCTAAGAGGGAGATAGAGAAATTTACTTAATGAGGAGTTTCATTATAGTTCTTATAGTGACATAGCATTAGGACGATAAAATTCAGGAGGACGACCTACGCGGGAATCGGAGGATGTTATTAAAATGGACCTTAAATAAATGGGGTGGGAGGTGGCCTTGATTAATCTCGCTCAGGGCACAAGTCAACGGTGGTATCTCGTAAGCATGGTCTTGACCCTTCGCGTTACCTACACAGTTGGGAACTACTGGGCTAACTGAGCAGCTACTATATTCTAAATTGTTGCCTTACTTTATGGAGTTAGCAATAAATAATGAACTGGAAGTATGTGCAAGAAATCAGATGTGGTGTAGACCGAGGTTCTTCACGGAATTTGCTTTGAGGAGTTGCAAAGAACCACAAAAAACTGCAAACTGCTTCTCTCCACACTGAGAAATAAACCCGTGAACTTCCGAATAGGAAGCACAGATATTAACCTTTCTGCCCCGATGTTGGTCATTCCTTTGTTATTTTGTTTCAACACTTTTTAGTAGAGGAAAATTCACCCTATAACAGTCCACGAAGGCCCAGAGAGGAAGTAGAGGTATAACTATACTCTTACTTTAACCTCGGCTCTAGATGTGTGTGGGTGGTCAACGCCACGCCCCGGCCGCTGTACCCCCGGCAAAGACCCGGTACCCATTGAATAGGAGGCTGAGTGGGCCCAGGGCCGGTCTGGAAGGGTGTAGAAAATCTTGCCCCACCGGGATTCGATCCCCGGACCGTCCAGCCCGTAGCAAGTCGATATACCGAATATGCTATCCCGACCCTCCAACATTTTTCAGTGCTTTATTTAAAAGATCACGTCTTTTTTGTGATAAATAATCGATACACCATCGCCTTTCAGGATTCTACATACATTTCTTACTTCTCAAAACCGTAACAAACACACGCCCTATTCCTCCTGCTTCAGTCTTCTTCTGCGTGCTAGCTCTTGATCACGACCTCTCCTGCGTGTTTCAGTATCCTTCTGGGTGCTGGCACTTGATCACGACCTCCGTGTTGCCACTGATATGATCGGTAGTGTGTTTGTTCGAAACCCTGCTGGGACCAAGGTAGCGCTCTGGGAGGAAGTGGCGCTTGATGAAGGTAAGAAATGATAGTCTACTCCTATAGATAAATTTTCAGACCTGACTGCACCACTTGCTGACAGAATAACTGTCACTCACACACACACACACACATACACACACGCACACAGAAGAAACTAGTAACTTGTTCTCATCAAGAGGCTGTTTATGGTTGTGTCTGTCGTTCTGTAGAAACATCAGCACAACTTTGCAGACAGGATCATCAGCTTGATTGTAGCCGCTAGTTGTTAGATGTAACGAAGTTTTTGCGCGTTGGTAAGTGAGGCTCAGCGTGCTGCTAACCATGTCCGTAATTGGTCAGGTGTCACTTTCACGCTCCCTCTGCTTCACCCACCCACCCACCCCCCTCCCCGGGGAAGATGCCCCCTGTACCGACTTGGTAGGAGTCTGGGTGGGCCCCAGGAGCGTTCTGGACACAGAACAAAAAATTAATATTCTACATCCCTGTAGGAAATTCAAACTTCCTTGTCCAGTCCGTATCCAATGAAGCCATTCAATCAGCCATCCTCAGTAGGCAGATTGTGCTTTATAACTCTCATAGGATTGACTTGTAGCTTCTTAGTATGTTATTATTGTTCATACACAAATGTATAGGCAGATAAATAACGCAGTCTAAACATCTTACAACTAGAAGGTGTTCAGTTTTAGAAGACAGCAGTCCGTTGCCAAAATCAGTACCACATGGCCCGTAGAAAATTATCATGATTTTGGATTCTGACATTCCATCACTTATTGTGTTCACAGTAGTTCGTCAACGCAGAGAAATATTTTAATCGCAAATATAAGGTGATTTAAAAAAATGGAACGCCTTCAAAAATTTATTACGCAGTAGCTAAGTACCATATGGACATGTAGTCGAAAATAATTTGTATTGAAACTCTCGCAGTTTGTTCGTAATCTTACATAAGCTCAGTGTGCACCCCTCTTGTCACACGTCACGCGTCAGCCGTCCCAGACCCATTGTAGTTTATCACCGTCGATGGTTCACACGGTAGCTAGGATATATTCCTTCCTACCCTTACGATTGCGGGGAATAAGTGGTACGAACACGAGGTTCTTGACATATCCCCACAAGAGAAAATCGCATGATATGATGTCCGGGGATCTGGAAGGCCACTCTTCCAGAGGCAGGTCAGTGTCCTGGATAGAACGCCCAATCCAACGCCGTGGCAGATGTTCATTGAAGAACCTCCGGTCCTCGTGGTGGAAGTGAGCATCAGAGCCCCGTCTTGCTGCAAAATGGAGTCGTTGATTTCTTCCTATAGCTGTGGGAAGAGTCGCTCCGTCAGCATGTCCAGATACGTGGCCCCTGTCACTGTGTTCTCCGCAACAAAAAAAAAAAGTCCAAAGACCCGTTTGCGTGATATGGCACAAAAGACATTTACTTTGGGCGAATCCCTTTCATGTTCAATGACGACATGTGGGGTTTCAGTGCCCCGGGTTCGGACATTATGGCGATTCACTTTCCGGTTAAATGAAACATACTTCCTTCACTGAACGTGAGGCGATTTATACAGTCATTATCATTTTCTATGTGAGTCTTAATTCTGCAGCAGGTGCAAGCGGTAAAGGTTCATCACAATCCGCCTCCGAATGCGCCAGACCGTGGCCTGCTGCAAGCCTTACTCAGAGCTACCTCTCCTTGTCGATTTCCTGGGACTTAAGGTGACACGAACGCGATTCACCGCTTCCTCGAACACGCGTGGCCGCCATGTTCTCACTCCTGTAGAGATGCAACCTTCCTCCTCCATCCTTTTATACCAGCGGTAAATGTTCGTACGACACGGTAGGAGTTTCTTGTATCGTACACGGATTGGTCTTTCCATTGCAGTCGCGGAACCAAGTTTAGCAAAGAGCAAAAAAAAAGAATAAGCTTTTTCCTGTTGAGTCGCCATGATCAACATTTGTACCCCCTGGTGGCACAAATGCGAACTCCACCTTTTTAGCGCCATTCTTCCACGCAAGCTTCAGGAAAACAAGGGGAGTATCGTGACTGTCGTGTCAACCAGCGGCGGTGATATGCTACAAAGGGACTGCGGTGAACTGGACTACAGGATTGACGTATGCCATGGGGCACAAGGGGTGCATACTGCGCATCTGTAAGATTAGGAACAAACTGAGAGATTTCGTTTATAGATTGGTTCAGACTACATGTAAAAAAATACTTTTGAGTTGCTTTATACTACATGTTCATATCATACTTAGTTACTGAGTAATAAATTTTTTAAGGTGTTCCATTCTTTTTGAATCACGCTGTATTCACTTCATGAATAAATTACTTACAAAATTTAATCATGTAGAAACATAAAATGTGTCCTGCCAATGGCAATACATTTTATGCTCTAATTTTTCTTTTTACACAGGAGTTAAGTCATTTTCGTTGGCCCTATCAGAAGAAGCACAGCTTGGGAATTGGCAGGTCCAGGTTCAAGTAGATTCAGCTGTGTTCACTTCTGATTTGAATGTGTCACTGGTAGATGGGACGTTTGGTATGGCAGTACCAGAAGTGGCCATGGCAGAAGAACACTATGTCGAGCTTAGATTTGGACATGAGATGCGGCGCCTCTACAAGCCAGGACTCCCATTCATTGGCAAGGTTTGTTTTCTGGATATTGCCATTTGCAACAGTCATTTTGCAAGACAATTTGTCCTTTACAAACCAACTCTTGCTGAATGTTTTCAGCACTGTTACAAATGAAACCAGTGATGCACATTATCATTATCTTGTCTCAAATCAATATCACTCCCTGAAAGACAGTGGAGCATCTTTCAGGTGTACTGTGTGAAAAGATAACATGCCGGATTCCCAGTTCATTCATTTAATCCAGTATAAATCTCTGCTGGTGTATTAACATTTAGTAATTGCCACTACTAGTAAATTCTTAAAATGTGCACATGTGCATACTCTGGCAGACTTGAGCAGCACTGAGCAACAATGGCAGTGGTGAGAAACATTCTCAAACTTATTTCAACTTGCAAATATGGTAATAAAATAGTTTTGACTCAAGTAGTATTTTATTTAATGACCATTCATACATTTTTCCTGCAAGCTAGCCCATAAGCTAAACTGAATATTGTTGTGTGAGTATAGAATTGTGTTACCAAATATAGTAATTGTAATACAGGATTTGAAAGATGCAATATCTTACCAGCAAAAAAATCGGTTCAGTGATTTCTGCCCAGACTGTCATTGTTTGATTTTATTGTGGTAATGCCTACAGTATACATTACTTTGTGTAATCATTGTACACACAACATGCAGTCATTAATCCACTCATTCATAGTTTATACAGCAAAAGGTTCACAACTGTTATGTACCCTTTAAATAACACTTCTTGACCCTTGAAGATAGGATGGATATTTAGGTCTGCAATGTTGATATGGAATTACCACTCTACGCAGCATAAGATTCCAAAATAACGCAGATCCCATTTGCATTTTGACAGCAGCCTGAAATCACACATAACACCCATTGCTTCTTAAAGGTTAACTCGATATATATGATGTGATTGACTTGCAATCAAGGTGTAGGTTACTTTTTGTTTCTGTCTTATTATGATATGGGGTTTTGTATGTGTACAACAGGAAAATAAGACAAAATTCCTGAATGTAAGAGCAGACTATATGATTGCCACTTTCTAACAAAACAATTGTCACTGCTGTTCTTCAGCACCTGTGATCACTTCACAATAATTTATGTGGATTTTGCAGGTTGAGGCAGTAAGTACAGAGAAGTCTGTTAGAGTGCGTGTAAAAGTGTATGACAACACGACCGCAATCTATAGTCAGGATATAGAAATAACATCAGGCGAAGGTACATTTATTGTGCCAGCAATTCTAGCAGACAGTGAAGTTATCACACTACAGGCAGAATTGGTTTCAGTCGAGGGAAAGGAGATTGATAGCCACTATGTGCTGGCCCGTGAACCCATCACGAAATGGAATTCATCCTCTGATTGCTACTTGCTGATAGAAGGACTGGAACACACTCTGCAAGTAAGTGCAGGAGTAATTCCAATGGTAATAAGTTAATTTGATTATGATAAACACACAGAATCTTCCTGAAATAACTGACTGTTTTATACTGAATATAACGTTTATGTAAAATATCTTATTACAAGTAAACCATATTCTGTTACATGAAATTTAGAAGTTGAGGTACACCCGGGGTGCTGATAAATCCTTAGCCCGACCAGGAAGGAAACAAGCTCGGAAGCATGTCAGGGACCCGTGTGATTTCAACATCGAGACACAAGCTGTCATCAAGATTTTTTCCTGCAAGGAAAGGCACCGAAGGAAATTCATGCCATTCTGGCAGAAACATCAGCTTGTTTCCTTCCTGGTCAGGCTAAAGACTTATCAGCATCCCTATACATATATCCAATATGTCCACCATTGACCGTCATATTATTTCAGAATATGCTCATTTTGCCCACCATAATGAAAATTTTCCGCTCTTCCTCAGAATATAAGTACCAGTAATTTTGTTGATTGTGCATATTTCACTTGCCAGATCTGTGGCTCTTTGACAAAGGCTGTTACAGATATGGTTCTTAAAACAGCTCGCAAGGGTAGTTACAAATATTAATATCAGAAGACTGTGGTGGCCAGGACCACCTTTGTCCACATTTACCTGTGATGTGGTTTCAGATTACTCAGTCTTGCAAAAAAGCATTTAAAATGTCCAAAACCGATTTACAGTGTGTGGCCATGGTTGTCTTGTTGAAAAATGTTCCACTCAGATTGCAAATCCTTTTGTAGAAAAAGAGAATAATTTCTCTTCCAGAAATGCCTTATAATTTTCACAGCATTCTCCCCTAGTAACAATGAGCACACAACTTGTTGTCCTTCAACTTCCATGAATTCTTTCCTCCACATTTTGGCATAGTTAAGTCCATACTGCTCTGATATGTCCAAAGACACCATTAATATTGTTTAATATGGAGCCATTTTCTTCAAACCTAGAGTATGTTCCTACCAAACACATTACACAGTTTCTTGAAGAACATTTTGAATATTGAAATGTTGTTGGTAATTTCTCTGTGCTTCTACAACACTTTCACATTAGAAAACAATTTCACAAGAACACCCTCTGTTCTACAATACATGACAGTGTTTCCCAACCAGGAACATCATAATATGTAGAGGACTGGAATCTATGAAATAGACAAATAGGGTTCATGGGAATGCTTGGAATGCCTTGTCTATCTTTTACTTAATTTTTTTTTTAGCAGGTTTTATCAATTCTCATTGGAGAGGTCTTGTTCAATGTAAATGTGACTTTAAAGTCAATGCAGTAGTATTGTTTCTGAACTAGCTGACACAGCATATGTCATCATTTGTAAATTATAGATTGGTTTGCATTATATTTGACATTCATTTATCCTGCATTGCCTTAATGTTGACATCACTTTTGCAGCCGGATGAAGAGGCTCATGTTACTGTACTGTCAACATGCCCTTGTGAACGAGACTTGCATTATCTTGTCACCACCGAAGGCCATGTTACGTATTGGAATCAAGTACTACGACCAGACTCCATAGATGAAGCCCCTCCAACGCAAATTATTGATGGTGCTGCCATCTGTAGACATAATTTCAGGTGAGGAATTTTGGAATTTTATATGGTGTAATAATGATTTTAAAAAGTATTTTGCCTTCAGTTGTTTGCATAGTTATATCTTTTACTAAGATTAATTGAAACAAATATATGTACTTTTGGCTCCAAAGCACAGAAAGGTTTAATCCATAAAATTCAGTTTATCTTGGTCTCATTATTGCTTGTGCTTACATTTCAGCTTTCCAGCATGTTGATGCAAGTAACTAATGAAACAGTAACAAGTGAAATATAAAATAATTTCCAATACCATTTATCAATTGTACATATAATAAGTTCATGAGTGCCATTTTCTGATGTATTCAAACTTCTAGTATAAGTTCAGTAAATTTTCTTCCCCATATCTCTCTTACTCAGTCATATTACTTTAAATCACACTAGCTACTACATGTACCGTCTGTTTTAATATTTAAGTACTATAGAAATGAATGTATGGAATTTGTTATATTAATTCACTAAATTTTCATGCTATGGCATGAATCCCACTACAAATTTATATTTGGTAGTAAAGAATAACATTCTTATTTCTCATTATGGTAACCCAGCTGTCAAGAATAGATGCTACACCTTGAGAAATAAAAGTGTAATTCTGATTTTTCAAGTTAGTGAAGCAAATTTCCACTGCAGTTTGAATTTAGTGACAGAAGATTATCTACAAAAGATAAATATTCTATTATATCTGCAATATTTGACATTGGATGGTCAGAAAAGTTCTGTTAACTGCTTTTGACAGAGAGACTCATTACATTTGACCATTCCATCAAACAGCAGCATCTATCAATGATTTTTCATTTTCAGCCATTAATTATTGGTGTCTTCTTGATAATTTTAGATTACGTGTACACTGTGTTACGTACATAATAACAAAAATTGAATAAAAAGTGTGGCAGGGAGACATGACATGATATCAAATGACAAATTGCGTAGTTAGATCTGTCCATAAGGTTGCTTTGTGCCCTAAGGTACATATTATGTTTAACTTCCCAATATCCAGAAAATTATATTTGGTAACTTTTTGTTCCCAGATGTGCCAGATATTGGGGTTGGTTTAAACACTTCTTAGGGACAAAGAACCCATAAGAATAAAGGATGGTATCTTTACTGTGTTGTGGTTGAATTGTTTGAGTTGTGCAGAAAGGAAAGGAAGAAGATGAACATGTTCAGGATTTCAGTGCATAGCTGTAGATGATTCCAGTTGAATGCACTGGTACCTCATCCTGATACAGGACCCTGGAGACACCTACAGCAAGAATTGTGTCATGTAATCGCATTCATTCTGATCTGTGCTTAATGAAGTTTAAGTTCCATTGGACTGTGAAATTGACTTTTGTCTCCCAAGAGAAGGTTGTCCCCCCCCCCCTTCTCACCAGCAGTAGTGTAGCGAAAATAGTAGAAGGGAGGGCTGAAGGAAAAGCATGGCCAAGACATAGTCTTGCCAGGTCATTAAAACCAAGAGAATAGACCAAACAATAAGATTAAGGGGATGCAAAGAGGGAGGAAGATGAGAGGAGGGAAAGTCAATTTCAAGTTTAAAAACTTTGAAATTTGCTCGTAGTCAGCCTACTTCATTTCATCACTGATACTTTACTCACCTCCCTGTAATGTCATAGAATAACTTTAGCATGCAGATATTAGTACCACAAGTTTGATTTTAAGTTCAAAAACTTAAGAAACTAATTGCAGTTTGTGTAATCTGCAAACAGCTTGTTTCTATATACTAATGCAATTGCACTTTCACATGCCATTGTATTTAACATATTTGAATCGAATGTGTTTGAAGTTTAATTTGCATTTTTCTTATGCACACTAACATTACTTACTTATTATTTATTTATTTACTTTTTTGATATGATTATAAGTTTATAACCTGTTTTCACTCACACAAAATTTATTTAACTGGTCCATTTGTAGTTTCGAAATTCAATAGTAATAATAATATAATAATTTCCCGCTTTAAAAGAGTTGACAGGTAGTCTAGAGCCCTAGTCTAAGGGCTCTGCTTTAAGATTTTATTGGTGTCAGCAAATTGTCTTGGTCTGGCCATCCCCAAAGATGTCCATTCACAGATTACACCACATTAATTTTGTATGTAACTTTTCATACCTATTGTTGTCTGTTCTAGTTTCATTGTACAGGCTGTCATGGCCCCTGTGAGCAACTTGCTGGTGTATTACGTGACTGAGGCTGGGGAACCAATCAGTGATGTAATCAATTTTGGTGTTAAGCTTCTCCTCAGGCAGGTAAACTACCAAATGATCATCCAGTTATTTTGTTGGCTTCTCTTGTAAGTTTTAGTCTCTAAATGACCAAATTGCATGTAAAAAATGACCAGCAGGGAGAGTAACATATACCTTACAATAAAAAGAGACAGACAGCTGGTTATAATGAAGTGTAGATATGATATAAAGTCATATCTTACGGATTTGGAGGCAAGTTCTTCATTATGAGCAGACAGTGACACAAAAAAAGTGATACAAATTAAATGGTAAGATCATGTTTCTCAAAATAGTAATAATTATTTAATAACATTAGTTATCTGCAGGTGTGTGGGTGTGGAATATGTCCTGTCGCTTATCAAATTGTGATAGGTTAGGGATGTTTGATAACAAAGTTCTTAGGAAGATAGCTAAAGGTAAAGTTGTTTTTCATACTTTTGGTGCTGACTCCATGTGGCAGTGGACTGTGTTTCTGATGCTTCGGAGGAATCTGCTGCTTCCATTTTCAGTACAGATGAGGAAGCCAGTTAGGGAAAAAAAACTCTGTTATGTAAGAGAAGAGCAGAACAGGACTGGAATAATGAGTGTGTAAAGGGGATCAGGTGGCCCTGAAAAGGGGTAAGTGGGGCTGCTTTTTAGTGAAATAAAATGGAAGGCACATAAGAGGAAAGAGGTTGTTACCAGAGGTTAAATAAAGTATAGGGAGTTATCCAATGTATTTTTGGATAGAGGCAGCATGTTTCTCCAAATATTTGGTACCTACCTATCAGACTTAATGTCATTCACATCCCAGAAAATCATAATACTGAGAGGTCACAAAAATATGTTGAACATGCTTAACAAGTAGATAGTATTCCCAAGACTTTAGTATATTTGTATATGGGGGAGGGAATGTTGTGTTCGTATGCTGCATGCAAAACATAGATGTGCACTGAAATGTATCATTTGTCTCGTGTTACAAATATACAATGCTGAAACAGAGGTCTGTGAGGTCTGAGAAGGAATTTAACTTAATTTTTGGGCGTGTGTTGGTATATGTTGGATCATGCAAGTATATGATGAAGGAGTTATTGCATTGTCATATGGATCTGGTTGCTTTTGTGAGTGCAGTAAATATTTTATTTTTCATTTTTGTTAGTTTGTCTCAAATATGTGGATGATAAATTTTAAGGCAGAGAGTAAATAATAAAAATTGTAGTTGAATTCAAGAAAAATACTATTAAAATTTACAAAACTAACAACAAGTTAATGGAGAGGAATTTTTGTTTTCAGCCGTGCTTCCATTCATGTCATAGTTGTTGGAATATATGTATAAAATCAAAAGGCATTCACTTTGAATTTGACAGTCACTCACCAGAGAATGAGAACAATATGAGTGGATCATTTTTAACCAAAATTAGTATTTTAAAATTTGTGATCCTGAAACATCCTGGAATAGGGAATTTTAAATCCTCTGGTATGTTGGGGTAGCAACCATATTTTAAGGCAGCTATAATGTTGTATTAGTGGTAAGAATTGCACTACTATGCCAGCTGGAATTGTTACAGTAGTCAAATCCATGGCCAATGAAAATTAATTTTCAGACCTTGTATACATAAAATACCAGACAAAGACATGCACTTGCAAATTACTCCTGGGAAGAGCAGCAGTCTGAAGAGAACACCATGGGAAAACAGACTCTACAATTCAAAAATAATCAAACAGCATGTTTTATATAGTTTTCTTCACGAGAAACAAGAACCGTGGCTGTAGTGTGTTACTCTCATTTACAGGTATCTGTTCATGTGGAGGAGCGCAAGTATTGGTACCCTGCTCAGACAATGGCTGTGGATATACGGGCTGAACCAGGTGCATTAGTGTGTCTTATTGGTGGACATGCAGGCAGTGAGACGAAGGGAATTATAGGGACACAAGACTCCAAATCTAGGTAAACATAACCATTCCAGTCAAGTGGGCTATTTAGCAATTGTCTTTTCTGTATGACATAAGGCAGAAAAATTTCATTCAGGAAGAGAGGTTTGTTTTTGTATTAATACACTGAGTATTATGACATGGTACTAATACAAATTATTAAGTCTCTGTCAAAAACTTAAATACTATGTTCATTTAGTGGTATAACTGTCAAGTTCTTGAAATTTTACATATTAGGAATACAATATATTAAGCAAATGCATGTTACAGCCATCAAAAATTAGCACTATATAGTTATATTAAACATCCATTCATCTAGTGGAGCCCTGCCCTCCATGTTTGCTAATATTGTTGTGATATAAATAAAAAAAGTTGTGATACACTGGACCTGCAGCTGAGATTGAAAGTTAAGGAATTCATACCATAGAATTATGGTGGCAAAACCTTTAGGAAAAAGCCAATTTCAAGCCTGAAGAGGAGCTAGAAAGGTAATATTAAAATCGATCTCTAGGAAGTGGATTGTGAGGGATGACAGAAAGTTAATGGACTTGACACCAAGTAAATTTTGATGATTTAAATTGCATTTACATATCTCAGGATATGGTCTTTGGTGTACATGGACAGTGATGATGCTCTCAGAGGTGTAAACATCACAACATATCAACACATGATTTTTTTGTGAGGTTTGAGGTTCTTGTGGCTATGTCTGTAATTATTAGTAGGATCTGGGAGGTGATGCCATATAGTTTGGCATATAGGTACTAAAGTTTTGGAGGAACATGCTGCCTCCATCTTCAGGGAAGAAGAGTAACATTGTTCACATTTTGGAAGACATGATTGTCATAACTTTATTTTTGTTTGGTATCTTTAATTTGCACAGTTGTTGTCACATTCAGCTATTCCATAATGCTACTGACATATTGTTTTCAAGTGGACACAGGAGCTCTAGTTCCAGAGAACTGGACTTTGCTGCAGCTGGGATGGCATTCTTCCAGCGACGGTGTGTCAAGAAGAGGGGCCCATGGTCCGAGTCCAGCACTCAGCTCTATCGTCAGGGTGGATCAGCCCCCACTAGCTCAACAATAAAAGAGCGACACAGTAGTGTGGTAGGAAGTACCACTGTTGACCAGCTGTGGCTCTGGAAATGCCTTAATTTCACGTATGTAAAATTTTCAGACTAGGCACTTCACCCTGATCATAGGTTATATGATGTATGTTCAATTCAGGTTACCAGATTCAATTCAAGACCAGCCTATTACATACCCTTTCTCAAACTCTTTAAACAGTTGAGTGTATGACAAATTAAAACAGGTTAATTTACATATTATATCATTTGTCTGCAGAATTTCATTCCATTACAGAACTTTGTACATTTCATGTAGAATTAAATAAATATTTATGTCCTACATTTCTTTCTTCTATCAACTCAAGTCAAGCAAGAGCAGTGGCTTCACTAATATATATATATACCTTATAAATATAAGGGTATGGCAGGTGCAATAATTTGTTTGTAATGATGACTGCACTTGTCATAACAGGTGATGTATTTACTGCTGTCACAGCATTAATTGTGAGAAACTGCTGGAGTATGTTATGTAATGTCCTGGAAGAAGACTTAGTTTTCGAACTGGTTATCCAGAATTATCTTGTGTTATTCAACAACAAATCATTCTATAGGTATAACACAGACTAAAGTGTGTGTGTAATTTTGGCATGCCATGAGTTAATTCCTTTGTGTTGTTAGGACAGTCTCTAACTCTCTTGAAGCATGTGGGGTGAAGTGGTTTGAGAATAGGGCATTAAGGTAGAGCAGGTGACAGCTCTATGGATGAAACTGCATGGTGACGATATCCATCTCAACCAACTTTAATCGGATGGTCAAATAAAGGAGAAGTAGGTGGGTAGGTCACCTAGAGTACAAGAGAGAATGAGAAAAATCTGTAAAATTTTAGACAAGATACTTGAAGGAAAGAGAAAACTTGAGAGACCTAAGCATACATGGGAGTAAAATATTAAAGTGGATCCTAAGAAATAGGCTTGAGGATACAGACTGAATTCGTGTAGCTAAAGATGGAATCCAGTGGTGGACTACTGTGAATATGGTAATGCAAGAACAAGGAATTTCTTGATTGCTTGAGCTAGCATGAGCTTCTGAACAAATACTCTGCTGCATTGAGTCAGTAAGACAGTATGTACAGTATGTTAATTGATACAGTTACGACAAGTTTAGGAAAACACATAGGAGTATTTTCTCAATGATGAGGTGAAGTGAGAGAGAAGAGAGAAATTCCTCTGAAAAAAAAAGTAATCAATTTAAAATCAGCCTCAAACTTTCACCTACGGACAAATGTGTAGAAAAGAGTGATGCAAGAGAATGACTAAGTGTATGGTGGGAACAGGCGGTTGGTAGAAGGAAGAATAATGTGTCTCCATTACTTTACCCTCCACCCCATTTAACAGGGTAATCACCGATTCCCCGCTCCCCCATTCTTCGTCTCTTCCTGTGGGAGATGTGCTGTAGCAGACATAAAAAAGTGACTGCCATTCCAAATGTTCTGCTTGCTTTCCTATGCCTTCCATTTATCTCTTGCAAATTCTTTCACCTCTTGTTTTTCCTCCTTCCTTAACCTTCTACAAAATAAAAGTCCACTCGTAGGTATAAATTCTTTAGAGATGTGTTATCAGACCAGAGCCTGTCAATTCATTAAACACACACACACACACACACAGGGAAGCTGTTTCTTTTTAGATGAATATTACCCCTTTTCCATATGTGGTTGTAAATGCCTAACACAAGGAAGACAACTGGAAATGTGCACCTTATTTCACATATAGTGATTTCCTTAGTCATTGGCAGTTCACCTTTTTTTTATTTTAATTTAATCTTTCATGTTTCTCTAAACCATTGTATTATTTGTTGTGTCTGTAGAAAAAGATGTTAAAAACAGCGATGCAGCACCAGTAATTATTAAGAACAAAAACCTTGAAACCACAGCAGACTATTTTGTCAGAACTGCTGCATTCTTTGATGAAAATAAGCATTCTATAATTGACCAGGTTTTGTATTTGAATGAAATGGTAAAACAGCAAACTATCTCATTGTCCTCAGTGACGTTTGGAAAAAAAAAATTTATTTACAGGGAAATATTTAGCTTAAATGAATAATAGGTAAACAGTTTTATTTTTTACATGTGCTGTAACCAATATTTATTAGGTATGTCAAACATTTTATGTCCCAAGATACACTAAGGACAATTTACTTTTCATCTTTTCATTCCATCCTATCATATGGCATAATTTTCTGGGGTAATTCTGCTTACAGCTCTAAAGTTTTAAAAATCAAAAAAGGATAATTAGAATAATTATGAATCCCAGAAATAGATATTCTTGTCATCAGTTATTCACGAATCTAAAAATTCTACCATTAAAATCACAATATATTTTTCCCCTTTTATTAGTTGTTGCTAAAAATAGAGATTTATACGAATCAAATTCAGAAATTCATAATATTAACACTAGATTTAATTCTGACTAACATACTCCAAATGCAAACTTAACAACTTTCCAAAAAGGTCCCTTTTATTTTGGAGTTAAAGTTTTTGATCAACTTCCTACTAGCATCAAAAATACATCTCATTATATAAACCTATTCAGACCTGTTTTAAAAAGTTTCCTTCATTTTGCCCAGAGAAATATTTTGCTTGGGGTTCCAATACAGATCTTGGCTCAGTGTAATAATTTTAAAAGTAATCATCGAAATATTTGTATATGTAAAATATCTGAATACTGTTCTATATTACTTTTAATTTGAATTTTTGACTCTTTGGTATATTTATATAAATATTCATAAATCTAGATGTAGTAACAAATTCATCTTCCAATTGGTCTTTAAATTTTGTATTGTTATTTATTATATTACATTGTGTGGATGTCCATATATTACAAGGTGTGTTGTAAATTTTAATCTGTAATTGACATATCCAGTGTTATATATGTGACTGAACGGATGAACAAATAAATCAAACCAAACCAACTGATATGACACCTGTTCTTGTGTATAGCATTTATATTGAAAAATGTCATGGCAGAAAATGAGTCAGTTGCTGTACTCTTGAACTTCCCTTTATTCTGATAATTCAATGTAATGCCACATTTTAAGACTGGCCTTCTGGAATGTCCCCCTTTGCAGTTTGATAGATAAGACACCAACATTAATATTCACTACTAAGAAAGTTTCACATTTCATGTATTATCATGCTTGACACATGGCAAGTATTGCAAGGAAATTTATAAGTGTTTCAGAAGAATTCCAGCAGATAAAGTTACTGGATATGGCTGTAAAATATCTAGCCAACTTTTTGAAACAAAGCCCTCAACACGGCTGTAGTTGTTCAGTGGGTCATGAAGTTTTTGTTCCATATTCACATTACACTTTCACTGAACCCCATCTTCAGTTAGATGAATCCTCTCCACACATCTACAACCTACTTCACCAAGACCCATCATAATATTATCTCTCCTTTACATTTAAGTCTCCTTCTGGTCTCTTCCATACACGTTTTTGATCAAAATCTTATATGCATTCTATGCATAACACATGTCCTCTCCATCTCATTCTCCTTGATTTGCTGTCTCAACAATATGTAGAACCATGAAGGGACAGAATATTTGTATAGTTATAAAATCTATGAGGTTGACAGAGGTAACAAAATTGTTTTAAAGCATGCCAATCAAACCGTTTACTTATTTAGGTGATTGTTGCAGTGGGGATATGGAACAGCATAGTCTGACAATATCAGCACCTCAGGAACCAGGGAAATGGTCTTTATGGGCCCTTACCCTTTCACCCAGTGTGGGGCTGAGATTCTCAACTCCACAGTCTGTCATGGTATTCCGTCCCCTGCAAGTTGACTTCAAACTGCCACCAAGCCTTCGAGTTGGAGAAGTTGTGGAAGTGGATGTCAAAATTGGCAACAACATCAACTCTTGCATGGATGTAAGTTTTCTTACAGTTCTTCTTTTTTATGGTATATCATACTTGGACTGACTTAATTTGGCAGTGGTGGGCAGTTCTGAACACAGCCATAAACCTTGAGGTTCAGTAGTATGCAAGGGATTTCTTGACTAACTGAGGCAATGTTAGCTTCTCAAGAAGGACTCTTCCCAGGAGAGTGGGTTAGTGCAGCTTCTAGAAATACAATGCCATAAGTCAGGCAACTTTTATTGCGCTGCTCTCAAAGCAAGTTTTCTTGAGCACACATTTTGTACTACATGAGTTCATCATCACTCTATATACCACCTCGTTACCTCATACATGTGCCGATATTAATTTTCTTATCATGTACATTCATCACAATTAAGTCTATCTTAACTCTTATAATTTACATGATAGACAAATTCATATTGGCACTGATATGAATGTAATATAAACATTGGCAGCAGCAATACTGACTTCCTCATGTAGTTTGAAATGTGTGGTCAACAAACATTGTGTTGATAGAACTGCAGTAAAATCTGGTTCCTTTCGTAGGATTGTGACCATTTTTTTGTAAGTGACTATCCAAACATGGACCATGATAAACCTCTCCCTTCACATTATTGCACTTTAATTTCTTTTTAACATGATATCTTCGACATGTGAATGTGCAGTGTGAATTCATTTCCCTTATAGTACACCCACACTGAATCTTAGTTTGAAATTCCACTTTATTCCACTTCCCATTTCACAATATACCTGCATGGTCCAGTGTTTCACTTGCAGATTTCAAAACAGTGGACCTTACCTGAAATGAAAATCATAAAAAATCAGACAAAGTAATATTTTCCAGAGAGAATAAAACAAGATAAAAAGTAATACAGTGGAGTAAGAACAGTGACCAGGGAGTCACTTTTGTGTGCCAAGTTTAAGTAACTTGTAGCTGTGACTTGTTGTTAGGGAAGTACAGAAGTTATGCCCAAACTTTAAATAATAATATAATAGAAAATTTTTAAAGTTTTAAAATCAGAACACTTCAACAAAAAGTGGCTGTTTAAGTGACCTTATCCTTGAAGTACAGCAATCCAAGAATATATGAATGCAAAGTTTAACACCTAGTTTCACTCTAAACTTTACTGACATGGAACACTTCCTTGTACCCTTCCCTGAATAAGTCTCTTCAGAATGGTTTGCTAATGTAATGTGCGAACAAGAAACATTAATCATGTCTGTGACATTTTTCTGGTAAACATTTTATTCTCTATATTCTGTTAAATTTATATGAAAGGGTCAAAGGAATCAAACACAAAACTTCGGAATACATGATCATAATACGAGAAATAAATATGATCTACACATACATGTGCTGTTGTAGTGCCGTTTTGTATCAGAGAAGTGTGACAAACATAGCCATTAAATTATTTAAGAAATTGCCAATACAGATCAAACAATTGGACAATTATAATGGTTTTAAGAGAGAAGTGAAAAGTTTTCTTTTCAACAATTCATTTTATACAATTGAAGAATTTTTTGCACCTTGAGGGAATCTAGTTATTTCACACTAGGAATGTTAATATAACAACAAACTGCATTTGTGTACCTATTCTACCTTTGTTTTGCTGAAATAGATTAGTGTATTAATTTTTTTACATTATTTCATAATGTGTTTTGCAACCTAATCACTATTTTTAGTTTGATTTTAGTTTGCTTGTACAATTTTGGACAAGTCCAGTTTTACTATATATGACAAAATGGATGTAAATAAATAAATGAATGAATAAATAAATAAATAAATAATGTTACAGATTCAGATTAAAAATAAACCATTATGTAATGTAGTATGTTATGTGTCAATTTTAAAGTACGTAATACTGAAGCAACTCGTTATTACTGTAGCCAAGTCCCATGGTTTACAAACATTTTTGGAGGGAATTTAATTTCTGTGATCATGCCATGAAAGTGCTGGGGTTCTTATAAAATGAACAACACTCTCAGGTCAAAGAAACAACCAGAAAATAAAATGCAGACTTCCAAGTTATGCTTTATTATTTCTATATGAAATTAATAAAACTGTATTTGGTTTCACCTTAAACATCTACAGTTAAGCATGCTAACTTAATTGTTTAGTTATTTCAGTAGTGTGTAGTGTTATGATTTACCTCGAACATCTGCAGATCCACATGTAATCTTAATTGTTTAGATATTTCATTTCAGTAATGTAACATCCACCTTTCTTCCAGGTGACAGCATTGCTAGCCCTCAGTGAAGGGGCTCACTTCCTAAGCAATGGCATGTTGTATGTGACAGAAAAGTTGCGATTGGGACCTCAAGGAGCAACCTCACTGGTTGTGCGCGTGGTTGTTACTAGCTCTGGAGTCAAGAATATGACAGGTAGGCAGGCACTGTGTGGCACTGTGTTGTATGCAATGATTATCGTCTTCTTTTTCCCCTTCCAGACAAGATATGAGCCATTATGACCTATTCTGAGGCTGAAAACGTGTGTTTGTGTGTGTGTCTGTGTGTAAATTTTGCAAATGAATTTTTCATATTTAAATTAAAAAGCATTGTGTAATGTAATCTGAAAATACTGTAATATTGGAAAAACTACTTTTTACTGTACTCATATTTTATCATTTACAAATATTGTTTCTGGGGGATTTTTACTTTAATATGTGATGCCTATAATGTAGTTAGAGAAATACTTATTAGAGAATGAGAGTAACACTTCAGAATTGCATGTACAAAGAAGGTCCAAGCAGACTAAATTCAAGGTATGCAGCCCCCATTAAATTACAAATTTTTTGTATTCCTACAGCCTGTTAAAAATCCCAAAACTTAAAATATACTAAATTATTCCATTACCTATTCTCACACTAAGGGAAGTGCCTAGACTGTAGGTGTCTGAGAATGTGGCAGTGCAGAGAATGTTAAGGTATAAAATAATGGGCGAGTGGAGAGGTTTGTTTAAGGAGAAGCTTAATATTTGTGACCTTTCGCATATGTTATTAGGATGATTACATCAAAGATGCGAGGGATGGGGCATGGAACAGAAAAGAAATACGTGCAAAATGTAAGCCTGAAAACGTGATGGGAAGAGAACAATGGGAGATATAAATGTTCATGGAAGTATAATATTAAAATGTATCAAAAAACAGGGTTTAAGGGTATGTTGTAAATTCATTGGCTCAGAAAAGGTTGTGTGGTCATGAACCTTCAGGTTTCATAAAACCTGGAGTATTTTCTTGAGTAGCTGATAATTTATTAGCTTGTCAAATGGTCTGTTCTGTAAAGTGAGATATAAATAGTCAGTGGGCTGATGTGGGTTCCCTGTATTTATAATTACATAGTTTCCATGAAATCAGTTTAGTTAATATATAGAATATACCATTAATGTTAAAATGAACACTGTGGGAACTACTGTAGATGGGTAGTGACTGTACAATCCATCTTCTGGTTTTGTAGAAGGGTAGAGGGGAAACATCATTAGTACCTGTCAAGCCAAACAAAAACTGGACTGAAAGGAAGTGGAGGTCTCAAGGGAGGAAACAAGAAAGAGAGAAGGATTGATTGCAAAGTTTCACAGAAGGAGGAGGTGAGGAAGAAATGAGCTTCTTAGAGTGCTCTTTGGAAAACGTGATAGAGATCCCTTTTATTTTCCTTTCACCTCATCCCTCTTCAGTGCACTCAAGTAAGGTAATATTAGCTTGCATCCCCCACCTTCAGAACTCCCTATATTAAAAACTTACCTCACAGTAATTTACAACTTGTAGTTGTGAAGGATGAAATATAAGAGGGGGAACGTGTGGAGCTGTTAGAGGATCAAAGTGATTAAGGGTTAATAACTTTAATACTGCAACAAGGAGGGCACTGGTGATGAGAAGAGATTCATCATTCCACTGTTACAACAGATAGTAGTGTGGGAGAATTTTTCTGTGTGAAGTCTCTCTGATCAAAATGAATTTCATCAGATATTTTAAAGGAAAACATGAAGTTTAAATCAGAGCAAGTGAAGTGTCAACAAGTGAAGTAAAGTGGAGTGATGTGTAGTTGGGTGAAGTGTGGTGAAGTGTAGTGAAGATCTTAGTAACAGGGTGTCTACCGTTATTAGAAGATATATAGATCATATGAATTTTGCTGCTTACAGGGCTTTATCATTTATCACATTCTTTCATATTCATTTCTTTCCATTTTTTTATCATTGTATATATGGTTGTATGTTTTGTATGCTTCTGTTTAATTTTGTAAATTATGCAATTTAATTTTTATGTTTATGTATTTTTATTATTATGTATGTTCTGTTCTGTGTATTCTGCTTTATTGTCTTTTTCTGTGTATTGTTTGTGTGTAAATGTGTACTGTACTACTGCCACCAGGTGTCAACCCAACTGCAGTTAACAAAACATATCATGTCATATCAAAATTGTTTTCACCTGTATACAAAAATGAATATGTGAACTTGAATGAAAAAATAATTTGTTGTAGAATAAGAATTTGTTTTCTTAAAGGACTTAAAGAACAATGCTTTTCTATTTGTCTTTATAAACTAACATTGTTTGTACCTGAAACAGCAGAGAAGGTGATGATAGGCTTTTTGCTTCTCATTTACTGGAACATAAAATTAGGAATGACAGGAAAATGTTGTAGGTAATCAGTCATCTTATTATTAAAATCAGCTATTCAAACAATTTTCAGTGAAACAAGTGCAGGGAAAATAGTATGTATTTGTGGACAAAGTAATACTTATTATTTGAAATATGGAATAAAAATTATGAAGTTAAAAAAAACTGTATCTACACAGTTGACTTTATTCACTTATATGCAGTCCATAGATCCTGACTTGGTTAAAGACCAATTGGATGTGGAATCCGTCAATACATCTAGATATATGTGTACTTTTACTGTATATGTATCAGCTTTGTGTAAGCATATATCATATTGTGTTACAAAAGTAGTCAGTTGACATAATTAAGTGCTGTCATAAATATGCCATAAGTTGTAAAAAGTAAGTTTCATCGAATTAATGATAATGAGTTAACTTTGAACCAGTCATACAGATTATCAATTATGTTGTTAATATCTTCTTTAAATTTTGAGGGACTAGGATTTGTAATTATTATGCTTGTGTCACCTGCATTTAGAACTGGTTTAGATAGGTAAACTATTATATTCGGAAGATCTTTTATTTGGAGTAAGAAAAACAAAGGACCAAGTACTGAACTCTTAGGAACAACCATGTTTTATTTTGTTACATTCTGGAAAAGTAGTATTATTATAAAAGCTATTATCTATTAGCACTCTCTGTTATCTATCACTGAGGTAGGATTTTAACAGTGCGTTGGTTTTGCCCCTGAATCCATAAAATTCACATTTTGACAATAGTATATCATGATTTCGGAGTTGAATGTTTTTTGTTAGTCACAAAATATTCCACCAACTGTTAATTTATTATTAAGTGCTGATAAAATTTCATTTATTAGTTTGTAGAAGGCTTTTTCAATTGAGGAATTATTTCTGAAGCCATATTCTTCAGCTGCTAATATATTATTTTGATTGATGTGTTGGTATATTCTTGTGTATATAACTTTCTCCAGAATCTTTGGAAAGGAAGTAAGTAAAGAGACAGGCCTAAAATTTGTTATATTCATTCTGTCTCCTTTTTATAAAATTACTTTATTGAAGAAAATTTTAATCTGGAGGGAAAAATAACTGAAGAAAATGATTTGTTACATATGCATGTTAGAGGAGGTATGATACAAGCTGTACTTGTAGACTTTTCATAGAAATCTTGTCATATTCATGAGAGTTTTTAGATTTTAGTGATTTGATAATTTCTTTAATTTCTTTAGTTGTTGTATATTTTATTTTCATGTTTGTAAAGGGGAGCTTAAAGTTCTTATGAAGACAATGTATAGGATTGTTACTATTTAATGAAGTCTTATGATTTTGTTATGTTACAATCCATTTTGTCAGCTATAGTTAAGAAGTAGGTATTGAAAGATTTTGCAATTGATTCTTGATTGGTAATCAATTTGTCATATATGTTCATGAGTTGAGTACCTTTATTTGTATGATTTTTGCCTGTTTCCATTTTTATAATATCCCCTGATTACCAACTATCAGAAGGGTTTTACATAGTATTTTACAGCTGTTTTTTTGGCTCTGCAAAAATGTAGTTGTTAATAAGAATCAAGAAAAAAGTTTTATGTCATATTAATTTTTTATATGGTTTGTGTGTTGACAGTGGAAGTTTCAGGGTATGGAAGTGACTCATGCAGAGATTCAGTGAATTCCCTGGGTAACAGCTCCCTTGTTGGATCTGTCTTGCGCTCAGCAGCCATGCTGGTACACCCCGAGGGACTTGTGCACACAGACACAGAGAGTGCTTATTTCTGTGCCAATGGTACATAATTTTATTATTTGCATGAATTTCCTATTTTGTTTACCATCAGCTTCTGTTTCTGCAGAAGCAGTAAACCACTGCCCTTCCGTGATCAGTTTCTTTGATGACTCATGTTGTTTTTTAATGTCATGCATTTCAGAAAATGTAGTCATATCTACATCAGAAAATTTTCGTTATGAGTTTGTGTCAGCTCCAAGAAACCGTGCTGGAATTGTGTTTGAGGTGAAAGTGGATGAAGAAGCACATATAGCACTTTCAGATATACGTTACACATCAGATCGAATGTATCAAGTTGTGTTAGGTGATGCAGCCAATACCATGTCATGGATAGGAAGAGGCAAACATGGTGAGTCCTGAATTTCTGCCCATATAAATAATGTGATACGAATAACCTGTCATAGAATATATTTTATGGACTATGTAGGACAGGAAAGAGAACAAATTTGCTTATACAGTGGTTATCATTATAAAAGCCACAGACAAAGACCTTGACCTACAAAAATTAAGTGTTTCCTCATATTGTTCTCTCAGATGACACTTATGTCTTGTTTACTGCAGTTCGTATTGATAGCATTCTTCTTAATTTAGTTTTTATATGTTCTTTCTAAAAAAAAAAGTCTAGCCACGAGAAAGATGTGATTCCAATGAATCGCATCCTCTCAGAAATGACATGCAAGTGATGCAGTAGATTCTCTTAAATGATAGGAAATTCCTACCAGACTACATGGGGTAACATCCCAGGAAATGGTGTTCTTTACAAAAACTGCAAACTTTGATGCCATAAACATGGAACATACAGAGCATTCAAGCTAATGCCATCACTCTAACACCTGAAGCAGTTAATAAATTACTCAATATTTCTTTGTCTTACGGTAAATTCCAGTTTATTAAAATCGCCCACATAAGTCTTCTTTTCCTCATATCATCCCTCACTTTATGTTTTCTAGTGACACCAGTCTTTAACATAATTTTTCCCAATTTTAATATTTTACTGCATTTAGTAATGCACATAGTTCCATTCTGTGAGTTTTCCCATACCATTTCAGGCTATTGTTGTGTATTCCTGTTAATATAACTTTACTTATAAACCATTTATCTCCCTTCTCATTTATTTTATTTCTTTCACATTTTATGTTTTGTGCTTATTTTATTTTAGACCTGTCTTTATTTCTCATTAAATGTTTAATATTTGGCATAATTTTGAACTGCAATGTGTATTTTTAAACTACTTCAAGGATTTTTCTGTTTCAGGTTTTGGTGTGCGTCTTGTTAGTGCTCAAACCCCACACCTATTATCTGAAACTTCATTCCATACCTTTTGGGTGACATGGGACCGTGGTACAATCGCTGTGGGACAAGGTCCCGTATTGTACAACAGCACTCTGCTGAAGTGGCGTATGGACAAGAAACTCAAAGTCCAACACATTGGCTTTGCTTCTGGTTGGGGGCATACGGCAGAATTCAGGTTAGTTTCTCTGAATCAGCATTGCTGGTTTGGAATAAATTATTTTGTTTGAAAATAAAGCAAATGAGACTTTTTGAAATTGAAAAACATATAATATTGCTCTCTGCACTACCAAATTCTGATTTTACAACATGCGTGAGATAACTTTTTCGAACTGAAGCAGTTTTCCATAATTTCCAGCACAGTACATTACCAACAAGGAAGATATGTGGTTATGATGACAAGTCAGTAAATTATGACAAGAATTTTGTGTATGTTACATACCATGAATATTAATGAATACTGTATTTACTTGAAAACAAGAGAAGAATATTTTCCTGTCATCTGAAAAATGGGAACTTTCCTTGTAATTGCAGAGGAAGTTAGGCTCTTTCATTGTAGGATTTTCCTGAAAAATGAAGATTATGAAGGGAGTTGTGTCTTGTATTTGGTTAAGTACAGTGTTTAATTTACTTCATGGAGTGGTTAAAGATTATCAGTTCTGCTTCAAACACAGGATATCATCTACAACCAAGTGTTATAATTGATATTTCTGTGATCTGCCCCTCTAAGACACATGGCTATGAAGGTCACTTTAGAAGCTTTAAATGACTCACATGACAAATACACATATGATGAGATTTCTTCATTTTGGATATTTTGTTGAAATAATAACCATATTTTCTCTTCAGATATAAATTTCACACCCACATAAGACAATTGTCAGGATGAAAACACATTATGTATCATAATCTCATAATAGTCATATGTCGCTTTATGTTCCAGTAAATGTTAAATATATATATGCATAAATGAGATTTGAGATTTCCACAGTGTTGATGTTGAGGATTCTGGTCCTGGACTTCTCAACCTTTGAGGTGAAGTCACTACCCCCCTTTCAAATGTCAAGATCTGTTAATGCTGCTGTGTGGTTTCACATCCTGGAAGACTAGAATCCTTAAATTACCTGCAAGTTTTCTTCCAACTGTTTTCACTGTTACCAATATTAATTTGGAAGCAATAATCCATTAATTTCTACAGGGTGTGGAATTACAATGATGAAGCTGGTTTCTCACAAGTACTACATTTGGATGTACCCCACTCTGTGGTACCAGGTTCAGAACAGGGAACACTACTGATTGCTGGAGGTTTGGCACTTCCTGTCACTTCTCACTCACATCCACCAGGCCTGGGCATGGGCCTTGGGGAGTCCACCAGGTAATGCTATGTGATCAGTAATGGTCATCATCTGTTAACATTCTTTCAGGTTTAGCTGAAACAAATTAATTGAAATGAAGCATCATCTGAACTGAAACATGTGGATCATATAGAAATCCTTCTTGTCTCACTGAGAGAACCAACCAGTCCTTGGAAAGCTAAATTAGTTATAGAGGATTCTGATTATGGTTTATTATTGCATCTATAATTACTGGGCTACTGTAATTGTTCATTCTGGATAGAAAACAACTTTTTGAAAACTGGATGACACTTCAAACTTACTGACTTCATGAACAGTTAGTAGCTTTTGATGCAAGAATGAGGTTCTCACACCAGAGTTAATGAAAATTGTAGTCTTCTGAGATGCACACCATATCTGTTTGTAGATATAAGTATTTAACAATGTTCTGGAGGACCTTGCTGCCTCTATCTTCAGGGTCTAAGCAGTCCGTGAAAAGTTTTTATTCTTCTTTTGGACTGCATGTACCCTGAAGAAGGAGAAATCAGGCACCTCCAAAATGTTGCTGTCTACCATTCAACTTGGTATTTTGTCCAAGAAGACTTTAATCTTCATTTAGTAGTGTATGAAAAAATTGTTTTCCTGTATGATTTGAGGTTTTCATTGCAATTGTGTGGGGTCTGATGTGGTGTTGATTGTTAATTTAATACCAGCTGTTTCAGAGGAACTTACTGAAGTGTCGTACATAATGAGGTGTTGTGGGGTTGGTGCAGTGTCATGTGTTCTTTTGTTTTTCTTGCCTCTACTGTGCTCTAATCATGACCCTGCCCATCCCACAACACCCCCTTCCTATTGGTTAGCTATAACATTCACCAAACCTGCTCTTTTCCTATATAGAATAATGCAACCACTTCTTCCAGCAACTTATTCTTTTTTGGCTTTCTTGTAGAAAAAGGTAGTAAGCCCCTCAGAAATGTTAGTAACAAGTTGCCCATCATCACAACATCATATGCTAGAAGACTTTAATTCTGAAATTTTTGCCTTGTGTTCAGAATATAGTGGACTCAGCATTATCACAGCTGTGGAAGAGACACAATTTTGATGGCAGACCTAGTGTGTCATAGCTGTTATGAATTATGTTACAGCTTGGCAGCATCTGTGTCTAGATTTACACCACTGTTGGTACTAAGGCAAATGGCTGAACAAGGAAACAACACTAGTACCAATTCTGTGGATGAATCAGAAGTAATAAGCAGATTAGGCACTCAACTGCAGGCTCTGTTACACTTCATGAAACCAGACTTCTCCTTTGGTGACCACCACAGACTTGGCAGTCACAGGTGAGTCAGAAAGTAGTGTTATAGCAAGGCATGCCAGTAACAAAGTGCTGTATCTTCCAAAAGGTGACATTAGTTGATTGTACAACAGAAGTAACAGATAATGCATAAAATACATAAGGACATCACAGGAGAACTAGGGCCATAGTTATCATAATTCAGTTCCCATACACACAATTGATTTCTTTGAGATTCACTTTTGTTATCTTACAATGTACAGAAGGGTCACCTCTACTCATAACACCAGGGTATGTAATTTTTACTGCACTCTGTTTCTTGCAGTAACACGGTCACAGTACTGGAATTACTAACAAAGATGCAGTCATACACCAGTGTGGATCCAGTCCTTGTGTCAGGCGTAAAGAGGTGGATTCAGCAACGACAGGCAGATGATGGGAGTTTCTCCCCACTTCCCACAGACAATGGGATTACCACACCAAGAAACCCTTCTGAATCTCATATTCTGGACAGGCAGGTGGAAATCACTGCTGAGACTCTGGTGACCCTGTTGCAAGTTGGATTGGAAAGTGAAGTAAGCATTCAAACATAGGTTACGATTAGTTTTTCTAAAGGGCTCACAAGAGCAGGTTCTCCCCCTTTTCCCATTTCATCTGAAGACACAGACAGAACATTCAGCCTCCATGAGGCTATGGGGATGTTATGGCCTGAAACAGTGGACTATATCTAAAACCTCAGTCATGATGGTGATCATTACCATCATCAGAATCCTTTAAAATTTAAATACTCACATGTTTAGCCCATTTACAGTTGTAGGTGTACCAGTATGCTGCCACGTTACAGTCCATGCTTACCACCAGCATATCCTGCATATAAAATGGACTCTCAGTACAGTCTTCAGTTTGCAGAAGATTCCCTACATATGACTTCTTTAATTTTATGAATAATTATCATGCGACCCCCCATTTTTTAGATGGTGGATTAAAAAAAAATTTTCGCCTTATAGTCTGTAAATACAGTACAGTACAATTAATTAAATTTTGTGGGCTGCAGGTGACGTCTAGAGGCCAATGAGTGTACTTTTACTTATAAATGAGGACTATTGGTAATAACTATGATTATTTTTCCTGTGATAGTTTTAGAACAGGCTACCTGAAATGGGGAAGAGTGTGGGTGATTTAAACAGTTCTCATCGTATTAGACTGTCCTTGGTTAAGAAGTATCAGATATTTTACTGTCCATTTAAAAACAAACTTTCAATTTTATTAGATGTACAAGATGGAAGACATTGTCCCTCAGCTGCTTATGTTTTAAATGATGGAACAGAGTGTCCCACAGACTACTCTAATATGTGTGATAGAACTTGATGTCCTTGAAGCTATTCTAATATACTTGAAATAACTTGGTTTCTCTCAAGCTGCTGTACTGCTTATCATGGAAAGTAGTGTTTCTCAAGCTGCTGTATTGTTTATGATGGAACGCAGTGTCCTTCAAGCTGCTGTATTGTACATGATGGAATGCAGTGTCCTTCAAGCTGCTGTATTTTATGTGATGGAACACAGTATCCTTCAAACTGTTCCACCCACCCCTAGTTGTATTATTGTAACTTTGCTTGTAAGACACTAGTGCTCTACTGGTTGTACTGCTAATAAACTTTGCAACCTTCAACATTTTACTGAAAAGGGAAAAGTGTGTTTGTATATGTTGTATTGCAAATGAATTTTGTATATGGCATTTTCACAGAATTAGTTACTTCTATGAATGCATTTATTAGTGTCAATACATCTGCATGCAGAAAATGATCTGTGAAGTAGAGCATAAATATCAGACATCCCGAAATTTACAAGAAGTTAAAGGTAATGTACACTGCCACCCTCTTCATAATCATCATCATAAACTCTCAAGGATTGGACCTGGTTGTTGACCTGTTTTGCAATGTGGACTAGTAGTTTTTCAGCAGCTGTTCTTGGTTACACTTCTCTGCATTTTGTCATTAATTTGTGGAGGAACTAAGGCTTTTGAATTAACAAAAGATTGAATCACCATATGGGATCAAATTTTGGACTATACAATAAATTGGATATACCACATTTTCTGTCAATAGAAGATACACAGTATAATTCTTCTGATTTCATGTAACATGACATGTTATGGTCTGTTATTGAATTGGAGTTCCTGCTTACATAATTTCATGTATGATGAATTGATGGTGATGATATTTCTTCTGTAAGATCATTGCTTATAAGAAATGTGTATATGTGTGAATACAGTTGCCAAAGAACAGTACCATTTATAAAGCACTGTTATTGCAAAGCAGTCTTATGAATCTTGATCTGTAAGAACTTGAAATTATTTCATGGACCAGTATGTTTTACAGTTCTAGAATAATTCTATGTGCAACAGGTCTTGAGAAGAAAAATACCACATTTTAATGCATTGACTTACCTCATTATAACATGGGCATTGGTGTAGCTCTTGTTTTGTTTTGTTTTTCAGGTTGACTGGGAGACCATGCTGCAAGCACGCTATTTCCTAGAGCGCAACATGTTCCGTGTTGTCTCTCCATGTTCCTTGTCACTCATGACATATGCCCTGCTTCGAGGCAAGAGTGAGCTTTCCAGTATTGCAGTAGATCAGCTCCGTAATGCTTCGACCAATGAGGAAGGAGATTTTGGTTGGCAACGCATATCTTCAAGCAAGGATGCTCCTGATTGGCTATATGAAGAAGGAGCTGGAAGTCATAGGAAGGAACCCATCATGAGTGAGTGCATGTAAACAAAATTTGACAGCAAATACATGTTGTTAATAAGAGTGTAGGGACTTATGTGGTAATGTCAAAAAGTTCTAGAAGCCCGATTATGAATCTGGTGATACTAAAGGTCCTTTAAAAGAGTATAATTCAGCAACAACTACACACTTCTACCACCATTTGTACACTTTCTTGAAAGCCACCACTTGTGATCTCTGGCAGCACTGTGGAGGTTCAAATGACTTCTACTTCTTAGCCTCCACCAGTGTCTTTGGATTGATGGTTATGATAACAGATTAAGACTGGTAGCATTTTTGTCATTGATTTTCACAATTTCTGACAAAATTTTATATTTGTTGGCTTCTTCAGGTGATTTGTTTGCTTTCTTTGCAAACATTTCCATATACTGCCCTCTCTCCTGGATCTGCTTGTGCAAAGGCAATGGAAGAGTTCTGCTAATTGGCAGTTGTCTCAATGTGCATGGGTAAGACCCATGGCCACATTACTGTATTTATTTCACTTTTGGTGTTCTTGAAGCTATGGCATATATTCTGAACTATTAGAAATTGTTATAGTACCATGTAAGCATACAAAATACAGAAATTGTTATGTTATGAGTTACTGAAAATATTTTGAGTGATGTATGATATTTAGCATCAAATCAGGTGGAGGGATGTCACATTAGAAAGCAATGGGAGGCAGTTATTCCAAATTTTCTATAAATATCTAAAAATTCTCTCATTCGTGGTAGCAAATGCAAGAAAACTCCTAAGTACAAGGCAGGAGCATTGCCAGTTGATCTATTGATAAACTTGGATATATTGACTCATTGCAACAATATATATGTGCTAATTAGGACCTGCTCTTGCATATGACTGTACACAAGGGAATGTAATATGGATAACTCTGTAACATTATTCATGTGATGGCAAATTTAGAGAACATGGACATACTGACTTAACAATAATAATAACTGCAACGGACCCACATAACGGTGGTTCTCAGTTATGCTGATATATTGGTGGTAGAGCTATTAATATTTTTGTTGCATATATTTTATAATTTTTGTGTACATACCTTAGCAGCTGAGTAACATAGAATTTTAATGGACTGACAGCATGTGATTTGATAGAGAATATCCTCTCAAAGATGATCTAATGGAGATAAAACATGTAGAGGTGTATAGTTGAGTTGATCAGTACAATTTAAATTGCAATTTTGATGATTTTAATGTTATTTTGTGACTTTAAGCCTCTAACATGACAGTTTGGACATGACATGAAGAACCTAACATTATTTATTCCTCATAATCACTGTCCATGGTAGTCCTTCTAAGGTGCATTTGCAAAATTATGGAAAGTGACTATTAGCTTCATCATGTCTGTGCATCCGTCCATCCGTCTGTCCACATGGAACAACTCAGCTCCCACTGAACAGAATTTTAAGAAATTTTTATATTTTAGTATTTTTAGAAAATCTGTGAAGAAATTTCAAGTGTCATTAAAATAGAACAAGAATAACCAGTACTTTACAAGAAGGCCAATATACTTTTTTTTATCATATCTCTCTCAGTTCTTGTTATAATGAGAAACGTTTCATTCAACAGTTGTAGAGACAATCAAAACACACATTTTGTGTTCAGTAGCCTTTTTTTTTCGAAAATCGTGCCATTTATGAGATAATATGGAACAAAAATTTACAGCTGATCAGGCCACAGATAACAATATAATACAGCATGTGCGTATTTCATGCTGGATATCTAAGGCTACAAATACACAACCAGAATATGTAATACTTATTGCTTTTCTATTGTGACAATGGTTGCACGAACACACATCAATGTTACATTATACGTACATTGGCTGTCTTTTTTTCACAGCCAGTTTTGGAGAATACAAAGCATCCCTGTATGCTCTGATGACTTACTCCCACCAGGGCGACCTTAAGACAGCTGAGCCAGTGGCACGTTACCTCTTCTATCGCTCACACCTTCTGGACAGACACACAGAGGTGATACACTTTAGCTGTGCAGTTTTCAGGCTCCAGACATGAACTGATAATTTTACAAGCTGTCTGGTCATTAAGGGTATCTGCTATCACAGATTCCACTCTGGAATATGACACTGCATCTGTGAGTAATCAGATTCTGATGTTTGAGACAACACAGTAGCATAAAAATATCGGATCTGTTTACCCATTGATGCAACATAATATCCCAGAAGAACAGAATCCTCAAATTAACAGCTGCAAAAACCCCAAAACTTACACTTCTAGTATTATTTATTAGAATTGCTCTGGACTGTGATCTGTGATGTTCTCATTCACATCTTCACACTGTTTTTATATACATGGTGTGTATATATATATATATTGTACCTTAATTTGAGTAGTAAAGAGACAGCTTGTGTGTTGTAAATATTTTATTGACATGGATAAGAATAACAAGTTATTTATCTCATCTTACAGTTACTGTATGCTGCTGTGAAAGCATTCTCAGCATTCAGTAAGCTAGCACTAGATCGTCATCGAGCACTGACGGTGTCTTTAGCCACCTCAGGCATGGAGTTGACTGACACTTTAGAGCTACGGCCAGACTCGCCATTGCAGACTTTGCAGCTCCCCAGTCTTCCCACCAAAGTGTTTGTCTATGCCACTGGTGCAGGTTGTGCTACTGTCCAGGTGAATAAGCATGTTGCAGAACTGCATGTAAACACTGTAACAACACTAGTCTACACACATATTCTTATCATCCTGGTGACATAACTGTATATCTAACACTTGTCATTTAAAACATGGAATCTGTTTATTCATACATTTTAATACACAATACTCTGTAGTCATAAACATGCTATGTAACAGGAAGCAATTGATCTACATTGCAAAACAGCAGCTGATGGCCCACATTATATACCATATTCTGTGATGCATAAGAGGGCGAAAATATGTGCATTTAATATCTATATCATATATGTACATTTGTGAATATAAATTGTATATAACTATGAAAACTTGTCCCTTGTTTTACACCCTTGCCATTTTACACAACAGTGTTGCATATAACTTAAAGAGAGTATGTATATCACTTATGATTCTGTAAAAACTAAACAGTTGCTTTTACATTCCAGGGTCAAGTCACTTATTCCACATACACACCATCCAGCCACACTCCACTGTTGGATTTGTGGTCAGGAATTGAGGATGAAGCGATACCTGGACATAATTCTGTAGACGAACTGGAAGGAAAGTTGCCTATCCTGAGGATCAAAACCTGTTTTAGGTGAGACAAGAGAAGATTTCGTAGTATTAAGCCTTTTTATTTTTAATCTTCACTGTTTTTAACAGTATCAAATTCTAAATTACAAATAAATATTAATGAAAGCAGCTGATATAAAAACTAGAGAGTTACTAAGCAGTTAATTAATTTTATGAGGCAGAGTCCTGAGTAAATAGTATTTGATGAACTAGTCAAATTCTTTGCCTAATGTGGAACCTGAAGGTTCATTCCAGTGTGCACAGTAGGGTTTATACTGGACCAACATGATCCAAAATGAACTTTTTCTGAAAACACAGTGTACAAACTGAAGGGAATGAAAATATATTCACTGGTTTTGTAGATGAAAATTATAATTGGTTGGACTGGACTTCCTCATTATGCGTCTGATGTTTATTGGACCATGCATCATTGTGATGACTGAAGAATAAAAAACCAACTAGATGCCACTTATTGTTTTATTGTATTTCTTATAGGCTCAACATGTTTCGGGCATTACTATGCCCGAAACATGTTGAGCCTATAAGAAATACAATAAAACAATAAGTGGCATCTAGTTGGTTTTTTATTCTTCAGTTCCTCATTATGCATTCATTTTGTACATTCTATGCACAGAATGGAAAAGAGTAACTACTGTTTATGTCACATAATATTCTCCTTTAACACAGAAAATTTAATTGAGAATTGGACTGTAAGTAATGACAGCTTAACTTCATGTATGACAGGTGGAAAGGTGAGGATCCATCAGGTGTTCTTCGGCTGGAAGTCACACTTTTCTCAGGCTTCCAGCTGCTGAGTGTCAGCCCAGTTATCATTGACAGTAGTGGCAATATGGCAGATGTATACCATGGATCTCGCGCAGACAAGATATGGTTTGTTCTAACCAATGTAAGTGCAGGTGCAATACCCACTGATTAGGGTTGACCCAAAACTGGCTTGGACCTTGACTGAGAAGAAAAAAATCCTTTGCTCCAGCCAGCAATTAAACCACAATTCCTTGGTTGTCCAGACCGTTGCCTAGGCAGAATGTGAGAAATATACTTATAATCACAGTATAGACTTTTAAGGCATATGTATAATTCATGAGTATGTTGACATCTCTCATAATTTGAAATAAAAATGAAGCAACAAAAAATTATAATATTGTCAGCTTTAGTGCCAAAATTGATATTTATACAGGGATATCCCTCTGAATGATATTACTGTCAAAATACTCTAATCAACATCTCTGCTACATTGGACATTTTCATACATTAATGTTTGTACCAGTATTCTGTGCCTTTAAAATACACATATCAGTGACATGAATGAAGTTTGTGTATCTGAACTGACTTCTATGGGTACATTGCCCTCGTAATACTACTACCTCTGTTTATCAATTCCAGTTCAGACTTACTGTGCTTCAGTAGTCTGTACATCTCAGGATATAAAAATTACTGCAGTTGCAAAAGAAAAATAGATTATTACTATACATAATCAAAATGAATCTTGTTATGAACTTCATAATGTTCCCATTTATTTCCAGAACAGAAAGTGGTGTATCAGCTCATAATTTACATAACCTACTACAGTACTATTGTGGGCTGGGTAGCTCAGTCGGTATAGCAACTGACTATGGGCTGGACGGTCTTGGGTCAAAACCCGGTGGGGACGAGATTTTCTGCCCGTCCAGACCAGCCTTGGGGCCCACCCAGCCTCCTGTAAAATGGGTACCAGGTCTTTCCCGGGGGTAAATTGCAGCGGGGGGCATGCTGCTGACCACTCACCCCCTTCTAGTGCCGTGGTCATGGAAGAGTAGAGCTACACGTCTACCCACCCCCTGGGCCACACCGGGCCTGTAACGGGAACACTTTACCTTTACTATTAACATGATGGCTGTATATTGGAGATAATGCTTTTGATTGTTTATTAACTTTAAAAACTGCTTATTGTATTACCAAAGGATAATGATACCTCTTTATGGTCTGGTTAGTTCTCTGCCTTATGGAATATTTTAGCTTTTTAGAGCCTACAGTTTTCCTATACTAATTCCTATAATTAATGCATGCTGATGAAGAGAAATTCCTAAAACTGTTCTTTTCACCAAACTAAGATTCATTCTAGATAGATCATCAGTCATTTAAAATTTAGTATATTGTACAAATTTATTCTGCAGATATATTAAATGCAAATTTTATGTTTCACAGGTTAGCAATTCCTGTGCACTGTGTGCACATTATACAGTACATAGTGTATTTGTCGTGGGATCACTGCGCCCTGCATTTGCACGTATATATCCAGTTGGGAGGTCAGACTTAGGTGCTGAGACCTTCTTTCACACTCAAAGGGGCAGTCCATTGTTAGATGGACTAACTGACGATGACCTTATCACCTGGTTTGGAAAAATTGGAACAGGTGTGTGGTGCTAGTTGCATGAATGTGTGTAGTCATATGTGTATCTTTCTTCAGTGATTATTCTTACCAATCTCAGATAACATGTGTAAGAATACTAAGTATAGAAGAATGTGAGCATGTTTCACGTGCATTAGCATGCCTATTGAGTGTCAGTTAAAGTTGCTCTGTCTGTCTGTCTCTTGGTACATATCTGACAACTCAAAAACTGCTGAATAGAATTTCATTGAAGTTAATACTGGAGAATTTTCTGAAAAACTGCCATAGCATTAATTTCAGTTCAGGTTAAAATCAGACAAAAATAAAGGACATTTTGCGTGAAAACCTATATGCAATTCTGCATGCATCTCCGGTATAGTTTGACAACTATGTTAAAACACTGTTTATAGGGTGAAACTCTAAATTTCATAGCTAATCTCCTACGTGATCATTACCATCTGGGCCATGATCAAGAACTTTCCACTAGTAGAATAAGATGTATGTAATAGTGTATGTACAAATGAAACAGTTACACACATTAAAAAAAGAAAAACTTATCATTTGAGTACATTGCCAATATTGTCAATAGTCTTGTGGATGAAATGCTTCTATTTTTTTTAAAGATTATTTGGATGTTTTGGCTGCACATGTAATAATGTACAGGGTGTTTCAAAAAGAGTATACACAGTGTAATGTAAAAAAAATATATATATATATACCCCTTGTATTATTCACTGGGGATCAATATTTGGTGTACACCGTAGGGAGAGTTTGTGACACACGTTAAAGTGTTTGAAATGTTCACTTTTAACCTATAAGCATTCATGAATTCAGTGGTTGAGTGTGTAGCAAGCATCAATGTAACTGTGCTGGAATGGCTGCACACAAGCCTTCAATTTCTTTCTGTAACTCTTCCAGTGTTGATGGCTTTGTATGATATACTGCATCCTTCATGTACCCCCACCAGTGACAGTGAAGTTGGTTGTCACCTGGAGAGTGTGGGGAGTACTCAGCACTTCCTTTTTGTCCCATCCAGCAGTCAGGAAAAGTTGTGTCGACATAACTCCTTACCTCTAGATGGTAATGTCAGGGTGCCCGGGCTTGTTGATCATCAAATTCCTCATTCCCATACAGTTGACAGATGGCAGGCACACTGGATGTTTCAAACATGTTGGGGTACACAGGGCCAGTAACTGTTCCTTCAAAAAATGAAAGGCCCTTTGAACACCCAGATGACATTCCACACCAGAAAGTGAGTCCTAGTAAAGTCACTGCCTTGTCCTCATGAATGTGTGGATTTTCAGGGGACCAGTCAACACAATTGTGACAACTCACTGTGCAGGTGAACTTAAACAAGGCTCCATCAGACTAAACAATCTTGTTCACAAACTCTGCAATCTCTAGTGCATTTCTTTGATACCATTAACAAAACTGAACTCACTGATCAGTGTCATCTTCATTCATGCATGCTGCAGCCTTCTATTGTGAACTTTTCACCTAACTCTTTTCAATATGTGGTGTACACTTGCCCTGCTAATCTTGTCTCTCAAACACATTGCTTAATGAATTTTTTGGGTCATCATGTGAATTGTTGTCTAAGGCCTAGGTGCATTGGGCCTAGAATTCAATTCAGTGTGAATTGTTGCAACACCACAGCAGAAAAGGCAGGACTGCTTGTTTTGTGGGTCCTCCCAGGTCATTTCTTGTGCATATCTTGCACCAAACCTTCAACCTGAAAACTGTCATGAATGTGTCAAAATGTTATTCATGTTGGAAGTTCTGTTGCAGATACACGCTGCTACTGTGTTTGGACTTCATGCACATTCTCAAATTTCCTGTTCCTTGAACATTAAGCACTCCACTGCCATTTTTTGTTACAGACATTTTCTGGAAGTATGCACAGTGGTGTTCATGTGATCAACTATGTTTTTTGAATGACTGTCACACTACATAAAGCCATTCATTATATTTTAGTTTGACAATGACAATATCTGCAGATATTCTCATTTAAAATGTGTGTACATTTTTTGAGACACCTGCATATACACTGGAATATAAGAAAATTGTATACAAGTGTGTGTGTTACATAAACAGTCCTAGATAAGGGTTGTTGCATACAAACATCTACAATAAGTTTGTCTCATGCAAATATAATATTAAAGGATACATATAGAAATCTGCAATATCTGCAGTGAAGTTGCCATCTGAAGTATGTCCAGCATGTCACTGTGGATAATACATATATTTAGAAACCATACATTCTAAAGGAATGCCTATGTCACCATGAAAACTTCAAATGTAGGATAGATTTAACAAGGAAAAAAAATCCTAGTACCCAGTCATTCAACATTACATCTTATTTATTTAATGAGTATCAGTTAAACTCATGTGCGCATGTGTTCATTCCAATAAACAGTTTGGCTCTTCCAGTATTTTACCTTTAAATAATTTATTATCCTTTTTTATATAATTTATGTACAGTGACTCGCTAGCGGGTGGACATCCTAGGTTCAAGCCCCGGTGGGGGCAAGTGATTTTCTTTTCCCGGAACCCATACAGATGGCCCGTGGGCCCCACCCCTCCTCCCCTACAATGGGTACCAGGACTATTGACCATGGATAAAGGTGCCAGGAGGTAGCATTGTGCATCCACCACCTTCTAGCACTATATCTCTACCTCCGCTCTATGCCTGCATGGGCACAGTATGGGTTAACCATTGCCTGAACTTACATTAATCTAATTAACAACACATGAATAAATCACCATCATCATCATGTATAATGAACTGACAGTCATTCTATATCATATGTATTTTTCACAAACATAGGGGAGCCTCAGCTGAGCTCAAACTTCTCCGGGATGTGTGAGTGTGGCCAAACGTGTCCATCTCCTGATGACAGCAGCAGCAGTAGAAAGGGACAGAAGGCCTCATCAGCAGTCACCGATAAGGGTGCAACTAACATCATCACCTTCAGCAACCAGAGTGATGACACTCTGATTCTTCATGACACTAATTTCACTCTAACAACAGAATCGAATGTACAGGTGTTAAATGTGAATACTGTACATATTTCTGGGAATTCTGTGGCTGACACTACAAAACCATCCCCAAACAAAAGCAAGAGTGACATACCAGGTTCTTCATGGCCCAGAAATCACAATACTGTAGTGAAAAACTTTATAAAAGCAAATTTAACAAGCCAGGAAAACAAAACTACTACACAGTTTGTTCGAAATGCAACAGTAGGAGAGAGTAACTCTAAACTAAATGCACTCCTTAAACAAACACCATCTGAAGGTCTGAACAGAAGTTCAAGTGAAAGACAACAGATGATAACAGTATCATCAGTCACCTCTGCTGTTACCAAACTGTCTCACCCACAGCAGCAGGCGAGGTCTATTAACAAGGAGCGTCAGCACGTTACTTCAGAAGTGCTGCCACCTGCCCTTACGACAGAACAGACCTCTCCATCCCAGCATGGTAGCCTTGAAGGAAGTGACAAGTTGTTTGTTCTTGACCGGGACACTCTATGGGGGATGCTGCGGGAAGTTGTTCACGTGGAGCTGGACAAAAAACAACCATCCCTGGAGGACACCTCAAACAGTAGCAAGCATTCAGAGAAAAATGAATTTGATTGAGAAATAACATCACATTTGAAAGTTCATGAATTCTTTGTAACTTGAAATAGCCACATGTCTCTTTGACACTACGCTCAAGAACAGTATAAGAATACAGTAATTATAGGAACAAACTGTGTGACTGAACCAAAGTGATGCAACCATAATGATATATATATCTGACACTTTGTTATATACATTTGGGCAACTGAAAATAACTGAGTAATGATATCGTTTTGTTAAACATGCTGAGAACGTATACAGCAGGAGGGTGGCATGTTTACATAACTAACAATAATTTCGTACATGTGAGTATTGAAACATGGACTGTGAGTTTTGAAGCTTTCATAGACAAAGTTTGCAACAAAGATTTTTTTTCTGATGATCAGTTAAGTCCAGATGAAATTTGTTTCCAACATATTGGGGACATCCTCTTTCTTTATCATCATAGGTGAAGCGCATGTGACTTGTCATTCACCACTCACATCCAAGATGATGGAGACAGTCTCCCACATGTTGGACACAAATCCTATTTTCACACAGCTCACTGCTGAGAAAAACTTCCCTGTATAAGAATTATTTTTATTATCATTATCAACATCATCATCATCATCATCATCTTTATAAACAATGAACAGTAGCACTTCTATACTGGATTTGATACAAGACATCTTTACCATGTCACCACTTCAAGTAGCACTTTGACCTTTCAAATAGGGAAGGACCCATATAATGTAACTTGGAAAGCAAAAATGCTCTTTGTGTTATGTTCCCCTCAGATGGGTACAATGCACAGTAAACTGTTATAACTTTGTACCAGAGTATTACTTTATGACATTCCGTGATGGCTGCAGGTAGAGGGACAAGTGTCTACACATTATTACCCGTCCGGTTAAGAATGGCATTTCCATGAAAGGCTGGTAGTGACACCAGTCAGCAGACTTCTTCCAAGTAGAAAGTAAGGAAGATGTCAGTATATTGTATAATATGATAGTTTGGTAGTGAAGTTACATTCTTAGCATATTTGTGTCTGCAACATCATTTTATAGCCATGATAGAAATGAAAACAAAGAGACTACCGTTTCCTTTCTACATTTTTAAGTCAGTAATACATAGTAAAAATAGTAAAATTGTCATTTTGAATATTGCATTAAACAATATTTTAGTCAACTGCCAAGTAGTTACATAGTTAGTGAAAGTGAAGTTCAGTTATATATCCATACTGGTGCTGGCTTATTCTTGGTATGTTATTGACCTGAAAACAGTTATCAATATTTGGCTCACTCTTGTTATATTATTGAATTGGTAGAAACTGCCAGTATGTGTTGTGTGAGAATCAAGAGTGGGTTTGTCTGGAAAAGCTGAATAAAGCAAACAAGACAAAGTATTGTGTTGTCTGATTCTCTGACGGGCTTCAGAAGCACAGCATCTTCTGTTCAGATCATGTGCTTTACTTTTAAACACAACTTCTGCTTCATGAGTGATTTCAGGCATCTGCCACAAAGTAGATTAGAACTACACTCTTCTGGGGTATTATGCAGCGACTAGTGGTAATTTCTTACCGACGTTTCGGGACAACCTATCGGTCCCATCTTCGGGGTAAAAGATTCTTTACCCCTGAAGATTGGACTGATAGGTTGTCCCGAAACGTCGGTAAGAAATTACCACTAGTCGCTGCATAATATCCCAGAAGAGCGCAGTTCTAATCCCTTTCTGCTTCATGTACAAATTCCTTGAAAACTCACAACTAACAGAATTTGGTTATCCCTCTTTCTATTATTTTTTGGGGATAAAGGGTTCTCATTTTAAGACCTAGATAAGGCATGTGAAACTTCTTGGTGCTTATGAGCCATAGAGAGATGAGATCTCACATAGGGCTGCACAATTTTGAAAAATACAGTAGAGAACTGTTTCGAGTGTATATGATGGGTGTGCTTGGGAGAAACCTGGTTCAAGGGTGGTTTTACTCACACCTTATTTCCATGACAGCCAAATGGGCTTGGTGGTGGGTTGAATTCTCTTGTACCCCATTTAGGTCCAACAGTCTTGTAAATTATTCTTCCTTGTGGCTTTCTAGCAGCCAATAAAACGTTTCACACTATGTGTATTTTGAAAACTTTGGACTGGCTTCACTTATGATGATTGTTTGAAAAGTGAACCATGTATATGGCAACAATAATAAATACAAGTGATCAAGGGCTTCTTATGTTTGTTATTTTAAACTATACTTTGCCACAAAAAAGTTGACTATATGTGTTCTCGTTGCTCAGCTGAGAGACAAGTTTGTGAGCAGTCATGGTTGTGTGGTGTATCCACCTCAAAATACCACACAATACACTGAACAAATAAATTTTATTCTTATAATTAAACCAACAAAATTCACTAATTTCTCAAATTTATTTTTGGAATAGAACTCTACATGTTTTGGACAGGTCTTCTGTCCATCATCAGGAATCTAGTACTGTAGATGCAGGATCAGAATGTTCCATCCCGATCCTGCTAGCAGGCAGTCAGCAAACCTGTATGACATATACCTATTGCTGTGTATGTAGTGCTAGATGCCTGATGATGGACAGAAAACCTGTCCAAAACATGTAGAATTCTATTGCAAAAATAAATTTGAGAAATTAGTGTATCTCGTTGGTTTTATTATAAGAATATATCATGATGCACGGTCCTCAATGTCAAAATAAATTTTACGTCACACAACTATCACTGCTCACTTCCTTGTTTCTCAGCCATGCAATGAAATTGCACAAACAAAATTTACCCAATAATCTTGTAACAGATCTTGCAACTGTACCTAATTGAATATTTGTATTTCTAAATCGTAGTCTTTGAGCTGTTTTTACCATCCGCAAAATTTCATGAGCTGCCAGAAGAATTCAAATGGGACACATGTGGCCCACATGCCACCATTCTGACTTGCCTGACCTAGATCTTGATACTCTATAAAGTTCTGTGTTTAAACTTTTGATCTGAGAAAATGGAAATAGTTTGAGGTCACATTCACTCATGTTCAATTAAAAATTAATATCCTGTGAATTAAGGGGATGTTTTTGTTCAAACTGCTGTCCTGAGAGTGTTACATTCTTTTTCCTCATCCAGAATCTTTCAAGTTTAATATTTCACATCAATTAAGGAGTCTTTTACATCACACAGCACACACGGAATTTATTTTTGTAATCAAATTATACAGCATTACTAAACTGAATATTTGTAATCTTTAATCACATATTCACATGTGTGACTTGTATATTCAGTTCTATGTAGGAGTAAATAATTGTATTTTGAAACTGAAGTGTTCATATTCCAAATACAAAATTTGTCTCTCTATTTGAAAGTGTGTTTCATTATGCTGCATTTCCCACCATTCTGGTTTGGCAAGTCAAAGACCACATACAAGTTTTTTTTTTTAGTTTTAATCAGGGGTGCGCCTTGAAGCCATCCCTAGATGATGACCTCGGAACTGCATGTATTAGATGATGTGGTCAATAAGCCATTCAAAGACTGTCTCAAGCAGATGTATTCCAGTGGTTCTTCAGAGAGCAGCATATTCTGACCCAAAAAGGAAGAACTGGAACACTCAATGTGACTCTTCCCTGTCAATGGATCATCAAGGCATGGCACTGTACAACACCACATTGATTATGAAGTGGTTTGAATGTGTTCATTGAAGTTGTTATAGCGATAACAGGCCTGTGGGTTACTGTAGGATAGGTTGTTACTGATAAACAACTACAGTAAACACACATACTGTGCATTTATTAAAGTCTTAGTCTACAGAAGGCTGTTTTCGTGCTGCGGCAGGAATCCGTGATTTAATTGCACCAGCTACTGGTCTCCCTCCAGTGGTGAGGTCCGGTCGACGGCCGGGCGCTGCTAGCCGCCAGTCCCGTGCCCGATCAGCGCTGCGTCACTACTTTAGGTGCCGGGTAGCGTGGTTGTGTAGCCAAACGTCGATACCCTTTTTGAGAGCTGAGAACGCTTACTCCTTTCCGTGTGAGCAGTGAATGCTCTACGAAGCCAAGCAAAGTGTTGAGGGCGGAGACTTGCGCCATGTACAGGTCGACGTCCCCCGGTCTCTTTAGCCACTCCTGCGTTTGATCGCATCGTTGGGCTCTATAACAGCCACCTGTTCTCTAACGGGGGAATGTGCCTACGCTAACGAATTAAATTTAGGCTGAAGGCCTTGACTGAGCTTACCAAAGATTGGTGCGCAGGTAGCGCTGAGCTTAATTAGTGGGGATATACTTTGGTTGGTTGGCTGTCTGGGTTTTGAGCCCAGAATGGCGCTGTCGCAAGCTTGAGTTGTGTGACTGATGTCAGGCGCATAGGTGCATCCGCCGTGTCTGTGGGAGGGGAGTGCGGGCCATGACCTGACTTTGTATTATGTACCCTGGCATTTTCCTTACAACGTAGGAAAAATCACGAACCTCAGTCACGGAATCCGAAAGGTGTTAGGTTGTTCAGCGCCGAGCACAATTCATTTAGTCGACTTGGCCATCCAGCGGTGACCTCGACCGGCCTGCCGACCCCTGCCGCCCTTGGCTTTCGCGTCAGGCGACGAGGGTGAACTCTCGGTCAGCGTAGGTATCTGCCGAGTTTCCCAGCTAAGGGGTTCCCCACTTCAGCTAACTTCGAGTCAAAGCTCCCATTTAGGGATCGGATGTGGTCAGCGAATAGTGGAACATCCAGATCCTCGTGCGTCTGCTTGATACTAACGTACAACGGGGCACCCGCAGCAAGGCGAACACACTTAGATTGTTACACCTGCAGCTTCCGGACGTGGGTGCGTGCGGCGGACCTCCGTTTGGAGCACGGGTAATCCATCATGGGGCGGATGAGTTGTATACAGCAGAACTCCGTTCCTGATGGAGAAGTCACTTCTCCTGTTCAGGAGGGGACCCAGCATAACCATTTTTTGAGCAGTTTTCTTTCTGACCTGATTGATGAGGCGACCAGGTGAGACGTGAACTAGGGTCACTCCCAGATAACGAGTTGTGTCGACCCATTTGATTGGTTCCCTGGAAAGTGTAACTGGTCGAGGCTGATTGAAACGCAATCCGGCCCTCGCGAAGATTATCGCAGTGCTCCACAAAACATTTATGGCTATTCTCCATTCACTCAGCCACCGTTGAAGGTTGAGGTAGGATTCCAGGTAGCTGACGAGCAGCGTCTGCTTACGGGACATGGAGTAAAACTGGCCAAAAAAAGCTGTTGAGGAGGTAAAGAAAGAGTGAAGCTATACGTTACTCCCCCATAAATTTTCGTGGACCTGAGAACGAAATAATTAAATGGTAAGGACTCTGTCTTATGTATAGGATGCGACATGTCGTCCTGTAACTAGGAAGCAGGAACCTAATTAACGTGGATATTCATATGATATCCAAGTCGGTGCACAAGGCCTGCGAGGGGTAGATCCACCAGCGCCAGCCACTGTAGACTGCCAAAAGTGCTCGTCTCTCTGAGAGAGGAGGAGTGCTCAGATCAAGCGACAACTGCTCGGTCGTAAAGAGTAATTTATTTCCTTATTTATTCATTCGCATTTTTAGAGACTTGCTCCAGGTTCCCCTCATACAGCACCCACAGAGACAGATGCTCCTTTTCCAGAGACATACTTCATTCACCTTTCAAAGTCCCTGGTACATGAGCTCCCAACCAGGTTCCCCAGCGTGGCCCCTACGGAGAGAGATGCCGGTCTCCATTGCCTTCCCCTACATAACCTTCAAGGTCCCCAGTAAAGGAAACCTCCCCCTCCACGTCCCCCTCACACAGCTCCACACAGAGAGAAACACCCCATTTCCAGAGCCCTCCATCATCCGTCTCTCGAAGTCCCTGGTAAATGACCTCACCCCAGGTTGCCTAACTGGGCCCCTATGAAAAGATAAGTGATAAGTTAGCAGCATTCACTTTTGCTATCACTTCCTTAACTGGAATTTTAATTCAATTTTTTTAGTAACAATAACATACCTCTTTCTTAAGTTTCAGTTAATTTAAAGTGAGGATAAAATTTTTATCTAAGTTCAGGCCGAAACTGATTACAAGATTTGCTTGTATGATGAGGCTAACTATTTAAATAGTACTTTTTGAATGCAACTCAAATGTTATTATTAACTACAGTGCCTGTTAGTTTCTTCATTAAAGGGATCCTTGATTTCATTCGTGGTATAGGCCAATAATTAGAATCAGCAGTAATACTGATCTAATTAGCATTCATGATGTGATGTTTGATAGCCGTCCTTTACATATACTTGAGGGTCCCCTGTAACGAAGCCCCACTCCAGGTTCCCCCAACAGAGCTCCCACAGAGAGAGAGAGATGCTCTGTTTCCAGAGTTCTCCTTCAAATATCTCTCAGAGCTCCTGGTAAACGGAAATCCCCCTCCACCAGGTTCTCAAACAGGCCCCCACGCAGAGAGATGTCCGTCTCCAGAGCCTTCTTCAACATGCAAGTCCTTAAGCCCCCGGTAAATGAATCCCCTTCCAGGCTCCCTAGCAAGATCCCCATGTAAAGAGATGCCCGTCCCCAGAGCCCTCCTCCAGATCCCCAGCAAAGGAGCCCCCCTCCAGGCTCCCCTAACACAGCTACTGCAGTGAGAGAAGCTCCATTTCCAGAGCCCTCCTTCAACTACCTCTCAAAGTTTCCAGTAAATTGACTACCCTACAGGTTGCCCAACGGGGCCCCTAAGGAGAGACACACCCGTTTCCAGAGCCTTTTTCTACACATCCCCAAAAACTCACCTTTACCTCAAAGTCTCCAGTACAGCAATCCCCCTCCATTTTCGCCCAACAGGATCCCTATGGAGAGAGATGCTCCGTCGCCAGAGCCAATGGTTTATTCTTTCATTTAAATTTGTTGGCGTCCCCAGTTAAGGAGTCTTCCCACGAAATGGGGGAAAACATACGGTCACTATCCATGGAGCCCCATGCCAATGGAAGGCCTACATACAATAGGGTGTGGCCTGGTTCCCCAACGGGTACATTTATGACACTACCATCACTAAAACAGTACTTTTTTTAAAAGCTCAACACAAATTTTGAAGAGATCCTATGACCTATTCCCAGCACTCCAGCCAACAGACAAAAAATGCACTGTCAATTTCACATTCAAAATCACATTGATATAGAAAACTATGTCCTTTCCAACTGTTTCACAATCCAAACAAACCTTAAACAAAATGTGCAGCTCCTCACATCACACATGACAGCTACAAGGAAATGGTGTGAAGATGATAATTACAATGGGAGACTCCAGATACCCTACAACACAACGGACAGCAACTCCATTGTTTCAGAATCGCAGGTAAATTTGCAATTGTCTTAAGCCACTGCTTTCCTACACAGAGCCAAGAGCCACTGAGCCATGCCAATTGACAGCACTGACATCAAACTCCTCGCAAAAGAAGTGGTGGTGGTGGTGGTGG
>Ga0136643_10000191_pt1 | contig 63420 bp, 56 predicted proteins | sample TergutLab28metaG_FD_96883 | JGI IMG/M metagenome (GOLD analysis project Ga0136643, IMG submission 96883) | Labiotermes labralis P1 segment gut microbial communities from Petit-Saut dam, French Guiana - Lab288 P1 (version 3) (version 3) | ecosystem: Host-associated > Arthropoda: Insects >... | reverse complement strand
TATGATGTTAGCCGTTGTGGTATTTCTATCAATAGAAGCTATATTGGCACTTATCTTACCCAGTTTTATGGCAAACATCGTAAACGATGGCGTTATCCCCGGTCACTTACCTGTTATCTGGCGAAATGGCGGCATAATGCTGGGATTAACGGTAACAAGCGTATTTGTAGCAATAATCACAGGCTACTTTACCGCCAAAACAGCCACAGGTGTTTCCAATGACTTGCGTGAGGCAGTGTATGAAAAGGTACTGAAATTTTCCGACGCAGAGGTTAATAAGTTTAACACATCATCCCTAATAACACGTACCACAAACGATATTATGCAAGTGCAAAACACTTTAATGATGGCAATACGACAATTTATATATGCGCCAATTATAGCCGTAGGCGGCATAATACGCGCACTAAACCGCAGCACCGACCTCGCTTGGATTGTAGTGCTTGCCACGGTAATAATGCTGGTACTCATGGGTATTTTGTTTTTTATAGCACTGCCAAAATTTAAGGCATTGCAAGGTTTAATTGACAGACTCAACCTTGTTTCGCGAGAAAACTTAAGCGGCATACTGGTGGTGCGCGCATTCTCTACACAAAAGTTTGAAAAAGATCGCTTCCAAATAGCAAACAAAGATTTGGCAGATACCGAGCGCTTTGTAAATCAAACATTTGCATTTATGACACCTATTATTGCGCTAATTATGAATCTTACCACTGCAGCAATTGTATGGGTGGGTGCACATCAAGCATCTGCCTTCCGAGCAGATATTGGCGACATTTTCGCTTTTCTGCAATACGGTATGTTAATTATCTTTGCTTTCCTTATGATTTCTGTGATGTTCATCATGGTACCGCGTGCCACAGTAAGTATGAAGCGCATAAGCGAGGTATTGGAAACAGAAGGAGGCATTGTATATGCAGAAAATCCTACGCCTTTCCCAGAAAATTTTAAGGGCACAGTAGAGTTTAGAGATGTGTCATTTCGCTATCCGGACGCTACAGAAGAAGATGAAAACGTACTGGAAAGCATCAGCTTTACCGCCAAGCCGGGAGAAACTACCGCAATAATCGGTGCAACCGGGGTGGGGAAGACTTCCATATTTAAGCTGCTGCTGCGCTTCTTTGATGTAACAAAAGGCGGCATCTATATAGACGGCATAGATATTAGGGATGTTCATAAAGAAGAACTACACCACAAAATAGGATATGTATCACAAAAAGCAAGCCTATTTACCGGCACAATACGCTCCAATTTACTTTATGCAGACAAAGAAGCCACAGAAGAACGCATACAAACCGCCGTAGAAATTTCTCAGTCGGAAGCATTTATACAGGGCAAGCCCGATGGCTACAAAAGTAATGTAGCCCAAGGGGGTTCAAACTTTTCCGGCGGGCAGCGGCAAAGACTGTCCATTGCAAGAGCATTAGTAAAAAACGCACCAATTCATTTGTTTGACGATAGCTTTTCCGCACTGGACGTAAAAACAGACGCACAACTGCGGGCGGCACTAAAAAACAAAATGGGCGATAAAACAAATATCGTAATAGCCCAGCGCATTTCATCAATAATGGATGCAGACCAGATACTTGTACTTGACCACGGCAAAGTTGCAGGCCTGGGCAAACACAAAGACTTGATAGAAACTTGTGGGATTTATAAAGAAATTGCAGAATCGCAACTTACAGCGGAGGATATGGCTTAATGGATAACGAAAAAAATCAAAACCAAGGCATAGACTTAATGGGCGGTGGCAGCGAAGGCGTGGCCGAAAAAGCCAAAGATCCCAAGGCTACAATAAAGAAGCTGTTCAAACACCTAGCCCCTCAAAAAGTAGCCATTACAATAGTAATAATCCTTGCTGTTGCATCCACTGTTTTTTCAGTAATTGGCCCAAGGGTTATGGGGCGGGTAACAACTATTTTGGTAGACGGCATTGTTGCTAACATAATGGGTACCGGCTTGCTGACAGACTTTAGGCAAATGGGCGTTCTCACAGGGGTGCTTATTGGGCTGTATATAGTATCCGCATTGGCAAACTTTGTGCAAGAAATTGTAATGGCACGGCTTTCCGTAAAAGTGACCTATGAGCTACGCCAGCAAATTTCTGCAAAAATGCACCGCCTACCAATTAACTACTATGATACACGTTCCCAAGGAGAAATACTCTCCCGCATGACTAACGATGTAGACATGATAAGTCAGACCCTTAGCACCAACCTTACACAGCTCATTTCATCTGGCACCACGATTATAGGCGTGTTGGTAATGATGTTATCTATAAGCTGGGTGATGACAGGGGCGGCACTATTGGTAATTCCGCTATCCATGCTAATAATGGTGGTAGTACTTAACAAATCCCACGTGTATTTCAGCACACAGCAGGAGGCCTTGGGACAGCTAAACGGAATTGTAGAAGAAACCTACGGCAGCCACAACGTAGTACGCGCCTACAATGGCGAAGGTGACGCCCTTGAAAAGTTTCGGGGTGCAAACAGCAAAGTGCGTTCCAGTGGATGGAAAGCCCAGTTTATGTCCAACATTGTAGAGCCAATATTTAACCTTGTAGGTAACTTGGGTTATGTGCTGGTGGCAGTACTCGGCGGTTTTCTGGTTGTGCGGCGGACAATAACCATAGGTGATGTGCAAGCGTTTATACAATATATACAAACCTTTACCGCACCCCTTGGAGAACTTGGCGCAGCAGGAAACATGCTGCAAGGCACAATTGCCGCCGCAGAGCGGGTGTTCGAGTTTTTGGACGAGGAAGAGGAAGTGCCGGATGTTAACATGGCTGCGTCCCTTCCCGAAGGAAGTGCAGATGCGCTTTCTCCACTGGAACAGCACCCCTCCATTAAATACAAAGGCCATGTAAAATTTGAAAACGTACGCTTTGGCTACAACCCGGATAAAATTATCATCAACAATTTTTCCGAAGAAGTGCAGCCAGGGCAAAAAATAGCCATTGTCGGCCCGACCGGAGCAGGAAAAACAACAATAGTAAAATTGCTTATGCGTTTTTACGAATTAAACAGCGGCAAAATTTATATAGACGGCATAGACTCCACAAAGTTTTCACGGGCAGAACTGCGGGATATCTTCGGCATGGTGCTGCAAGACACATGGCTGTACAACGCATCTATCATGGATAACATCCGCTATGGCTCGCCAAACGCCACAGATGAAGAAGTTATTGCCGCCGCCAAAGCCGCACATTGTCACAGCTTTATTAAAACACTCCCCGGCAGCTACAACATGATATTAAATGAAGAAGCATCAAACATTTCCCAAGGACAAAAGCAGTTGTTTACCATCGCAAGAGTAATTTTGCGAAACCCGAAAATCCTGATACTGGACGAAGCCACAAGCTCTATAGACACACGGACAGAGATACTAATACAACAAACCATGCAAGAAATAATGCAGGGGCGCACAAGTTTTGTAATTGCCCACAGGCTGTCTACCATCAGAAATGCCGATGTAATTTTGGTAATGAAAGATGGGGATATATTAGAAACCGGCAACCACAACGAGCTAATAAAAGCCAATGGATTTTATGCAGATTTATATAATTCCCAATTTGATGTGTCGGATGAATAATGCATCCAAAACAAAATAGAACAGGAGACAAAGACAAATATGAACGAGCAAGTTAAAGAAAAAAAGAAAGGCATAAAAGGCAAAATAGTCATTGCCCTCATCCTAACAGTAGTGCTAGCAAGCGGTGCCGCACTGGGGATTTTCTTCATACAGCGCAGCGCAAACTACCTAACAACTGATAACGCCAGAGTTACGACCCCTCGCATATATGTAACATCTAACATGCCTGGGCGGTTAGAGCGGTTTACAATCTACGAAGGACGTTATGTAGCAGCCGATGAAGTTTTAGGCTGGGTAGAAAACGGCGAGTCCATGCGTTCTCCCGTAAATGGGCTGGTTATTGCTTCGAATGTAGTGCAGGGCCAAACCATTCCGGCAATGACGCCAATAGCAGTTATAGCCGATACAGAGCGGATTCATATACAGGCCAATATCGAAGAAACGGATATTACAAATCTGCGCGAAGGGCAAAGGGCATATGTAACAATAGATGGACTGGGTAACCGTCAGTTTGCCGGATATATCGCAAATATCGGCAGAATTACCCAGGCAGAACTTTCCGGTCAAGCAATGTTCTTTAATACGAGTGGTTCGTTTACAAGAGTAACTCATCTCATTCCCATAGAAATAAATATACTGGACGACATTAACCTAGACAGTCTCATCGGTATAAATGCCAGAGTTCGTATTCCATTAAGATAAGAGAGGTAATTTATGAAAAAATTTATATCAGTAATTTCGGCTGTATGTATAAGCGGCGCAATCCTTCTTAGTGGATGCGGCACATCAAACACTGTAGTACCTACCACTGCGGAAACATCACCACAACAGCCTATTGCACTTAACGAAATAACCTCCACCGGAGTAGTGGAAAGTGTGAATAGCCGAAGCGTATACACAATGCACGGCTTTATGATTGACAGGCTTTATGTCAGTATTGGTGATTATGTAACAGAAGGGCAAACCCTGGCTGTGCTTGATACTGCAAATGTTATCGAGGACTTAAAAATGGCCATATCCCAACAGGAAGCAGCTTTAGAAGTTGCAAGCGTAAGCACATCAAATGCAGTTCAAGACGCAAGAAGGATGCTTGCTGAAGCAAACACAAACCTTGCAAACAATACAAACCCACATATTTTAAGTGCAGAAGTTGCATTAAACGCCGCCGCCGCAAATTTAGAAGCCGCCAGAATAAGCCACGATATAGCATTGACAGAGTATATAGACGACTACAATCCGCACCTTTCTGGGCTTGAAAGCCTAATTCAAGCCACAAGGCTAGAACTGGAAACCACAGAGCGAAACCATGCAGATTTTACTATTATGCATAGGGCCGGAATTATATCAGAAGAAGCCTTGCGCCAGTCAGAAAACGCACTCACCCACATAAGAAACAGTTATACAGATGCACAATATGCATATGAAAGTGCTAATTTACAATTCCAGCGCCTGGTAGAGCGTGGGCAGCGTGCGGTAGACAGCTCTGTAAGTATGGCAGAGGTCGCATTACAGGCAGCAATTATTACGCATAGAGACGCACAGACAATGCTAAACTCTACCAGAAATGCAGCCCGGCAAGAAATTGAAGCGCTTCAAAGTCTGGTAACAGTTACAGAAGCCTCTGCAAATTTAGAGCAAATGGAGCTTGCCCTAGCGCAAACCAGAATAGAACTGCAGCGTATTACAGCTGACACGATTATAACTGCGCCCATAAGCGGCACATTAACCACAGTCATTGCCCAAGAAGGTGGGGTAGGCATGGGGCTTATGTTTGTGATAGACGATACAGATAACTTGCGTATTATTGCCAGCGTTAGAGAATATGACATTGCCAAAGTAGAAACCGGAATGGAAGTTACTATAACCACAAACGCAACAGGAAGCGGCGGATATACAGGGATGATAAGCAGAATAAATCCTGCGGCAACGCCAAACATGCCTATTGTAGAGTTTGAAATGGAAGTAACTGTAACATCCGCAGATGCGAATTTGCGCATTGGCATGAACACGCGAATAAATATACCATTGGAGTAGGGAGGATTATCATGAAAAAATTTATGTTGTCTTTAGTTGCCGTAGTTACGCTATCAACCGCCAGTGTTACTGCCGCCGAACCGCCCCAGATTATACAACCAACTCAGCCCGATACAGAAATTTCACATGAACTGCCCGAGCTGCAAACTGTAACTATTCCGCAAGATCCACAAGTTGTAGTTATTTCATATGAAAATGCACTAACCATGGCATTACGAGACATGCTGCCCATACGCGGTGCAGATGCGATAATTCGCCAAGTGCAAAACCAGCGAGATGATTTAAGAGACCATATCACACGCCTAGAGCGAAATCAAACAACCCAAGAAATGCGAGATATTATAGATGATTTGCATGACGAGCTTTGGAGTTTGGAAATGTATATTATGGATGCAACAATATTTCAAAACCGAATGCAAGAAGGGGCAGACATCGCGCTACAATCCTTTATTTATGCACTAAGCAACCATAACTATGTAGATGGCGATATGCTAGAAGCCGCCATAGGTGCCATGGTGGCAGCCCAAACCATAGGCGGCACAATTGCCACAATGGAAGACGGCCGCACATTTTTGTGGGCTGAAATAAACAATATCCATAGCCATAACCGGCCATACCAGCACGTAATAGACGGCAACCACCGTAATTTAAGCGAAATGGACCGTCAAATGCAGGGTATGCGCCTGCAGCAAGAATTTGAATTAATTATGCAAGAACATACCCTTAGAGTTGCCATAATCACCGTAGAAGAGTTGATTATGGCTGTAGAAATTATGGAAAACGGAATTGCCCTTGCAGAAGAAGGCTTAAACCAACTGCGCGTAATGCATAGTTTAGGCCGGGTAGGGATCCATGAATTACACACTGCCGAGCAAGAACTTAGCCAAAGCCGCATGGAGCAGCTAGAGCTAATACTTTATAGAAACAGCGCCCAGCAGTTCCTTAATCACTTGCTTGGGCAGCCACTTTCACAAAATACAATTGTATCCTTTCAGCGAGAACTGCCTGAATTTCCAGAAAACAGAAGCCGCCATGTTACACGAGTGGTAGCAGAAACGCAAGCAATACAACAGATAGAACTGAATGTACTAAGTGCCAGATATGCACTGCGTAGCTTTAACGATATGCGCGAAGGAGAAATAAGACGAAACCAAAATGCAAACAGACGCGGAGAAACAGACCGCACTCGCATAGATAATGATCGCACACGAGACGCATTGAGAGAAAGCTACAATATGGCAGTTGAAAGCCGAGACCAGGCAATTCGTGCAATGGAAGCCGCCATGCTACATGGCTACAACGAATTAGAGCGGCTGATAAACCGATTAGAAATCCAGAATATAGCACTCGCTGCGGCACAAACACATCTTACAATAACTCAAGCCAACCTAGACTTAGGTCGTGGGACAGCACACGAAATTGAGCAAGCACGTTTTAATGTGTTTCTGGCGGCACAGGCAATTGAAACAACTCTAAATCAAAAATGGCTGCTGGCCTTTACACTGGAAAATCCATCATTAATGTTTTAACTTAAACCGAGTAAAACTGCACCCAAAGGCTAAATTGCTTAAAGGGTGCATTTTTTTGCAACCAACCACGCAAAATGTTGTCTATATATATGAAGCTGAAAGGAGCGAAAAAAATGCTAAAGGGAAAAACAGCACTTATAACAGGCGCATCCAAAGGTATTGGCCGTGCAATAGCAATTGATATGGCACAAAATGGTGCAAATATTGCACTCAATTATCTGGGCAACCGTAAGGAAGCGGAAGAAGTTCAAAAGTTGATCATAGAAAAAAACGTCCGCTGCGAAATATACGAATGCGATGTTTCAGATTTTACTGCATCTAAAGAAATGATTAGTAACGTACTTAAAGACTTCTTGCAAGTGGACATTCTGGTAAATAACGCCGGAATCGCACGAGACAATCCGATTTTAAGAGTCAGTGAAAAAGATTACGATGACGTCATGGACATTAACCTAAAAGGTTCCTTTAACATGATAAAACATCTTTACCCCGCATTTATGAAAATCCGTTCTGGCACAATTATTAACATCGCAAGCGTATGTGGACTTAGAGGCTGGCAGTGGCAGGCGAGTTACGCCGCCTCAAAGGGTGGACTTATATCACTAACAAAAACCGTGGCAAAGGAACTTGCCGGTCGGGGTGTTACTTGCAATGCAATTGCCCCTGGTTTTATAGAAACCGACATGACCGCCATGCTTACCGGCGATAAAAAGGAAAATTTGATGGCGTCCATTCCTCTCGCGCGTGCGGGGCAGCCTAGTGATGTATCAAAACTCGCCGTATTTTTAGCAAGCGAAGGCGCGTCATATATTACAGGCGAAGTAATCAAGGTTGATGGAGGGCTGTGTATTTAATGCGCAAAATAAAAATAGGCATACCAAGAGCGTTGCAGTATTTTTTCTATGAGGACTTGTGGCTAAATTTTTTTAAAAACCTAAACATAGAAACAATTGTAAGCCCGGACACAAATAAAGAAATAATAAAAATGGGTGTGACTAACTCCATAGATGAGGCTTGCTTTTCCTCAAAAATATTCATAGGCCATGTAGAATATCTGCTGGATAAATGCGACATGATTTTTGTGCCTCGTATCGAAAATTCAGCAATACGTGAAGAATATTGCACAAGAATTTTTGGCCTGTATGATCTTGCAAGAAATACTTTTCCACAAGCTAAATTACTACACGCAGATGTAAATTACCTTTACCGAAAAAAAGAACCTGCCGCATTTGTAGAAATTGGGGCAGCTTTAGGTAAGGGCGCAGAGGAATCCTTAGCGGCGTACAAAAACGCCCAAGCTACAGCCGACAACATAAAAGAAGCTAAAATTTTGCAGCAAGAGGAATTACTTAATAGTGATAGTGCAAAAGTTTTAATTTTTTCACATGCCTATAACACATACGATGCCTCTATTGGAAAAACAATAACGGATTTTTTTGCAAAGAACAATATTAAAGTAGCTTATGCAGATTTAATAGATGAAAAAGAAGCAAAGACCCTAACCAGAAATGCTTATGGCAAAAGGGTTTACTGGAAAGTAAATGCCCAGTTAATTGGCGGTATAGAAAAATATCGGGATATGGTAGACGGAATTGTCCTCATTTCAACATTTCCCTGCGGGCCAGATTCCATATTTAACGAGTTGTTGATTAGACTGATAAAAGACAAACCAATTCTGTCCCTTGTAATTGATGAACTAGATGCAAACGCAGGCATCCAAACACGCCTAGAAAGTTTTACAGATATTATTATGGCAAAAAGAGGTGAAGGAAAATGGTAGCTGAAAAAATAGCTTGCGCCCCAAAAATTGGCGATTATCAAATCATAGCCAACATACTGCTAGAGCGGTGCTTAAATTACAAAACCATGCCATGCCCTCCTATGACCAAGCGAACCCTGGAAATTGGCAGCAGACATAGCCCAGACATGATATGTACACCCTTTAAAACAACCCTTGGCAACTTTATAGAAGCCGCAGAGCAAGGTGCCAATGTATTTGTAATGCCCGGCGTGGGTTGCCGCTTAGGTTTTTATGACATATTGCAAAAACAAATTTTGCATGACTTAGGTTACGACTGCGAAATGATCACCCTCTTTGACTACATCCCAACAGTAAAAAGGCTTTTTACATCCTTAAACGAAATAAATCCGAATTTAACTTTGGAAGATTTCAACACCGTTTTTGCAATAGTTGTAAGAATTACAATTGATATGGATAATCTTGCAGACTTTATGCGAAGGAATATCGCATTTGAAGTAAACAAAGGCGAATACGAAAAGCTTTACCAATCATATTTGCAAGAAGTACAAAATGCACAAACCCCAGCCGAGGCCGAAAACATAGGCGCAGAATATAAAGAAAAAATGGACGCCGTAATTATAAACAAACCCGGCAAGCCAATAAAAATCGGTATTATAGGCGAAATATACGTCGTTGTCGAGCCATTTTCTAATTGCAATTTAGAAAAATGGCTTGCCGCGCATGATGTGGAAATTATTCGCGCGGGAAGCTTATCGCAAATGGCAACTGCTATCTTTACTGTAGAAGAACAAGTGAAAAATAGTGGGGGATACGTAGACTACAATATTGGCAGCACCGCCAATGACGCAATTGCCTCGGCCTATAAAATGATAAACAACGGAATAGATGGCATAATCCATGTAAAACCCGCATCTTGCTCCCCCGAGATAACTGCTATGACAATTTTGCAAAACATATCCCGGGATTGTAATGTTCCTATTATGTATATGACATTCGACACAGAAACAAGCGAAGCAGGGGTTCATACAAGGCTAGAAGCATTCCACGATATGATTGTTATGAAAAGAAGCCAGCAATAAACAGTCCATAAAAACTATTTGCGCGCACAGCGCGCCCCCGAAGCGAAGGCGAAGGAAGTGTAGCCAGGCTTTGCCTGGCGGAACGGCGGGGCAGTCCCCTGCGCAGCAGGTGCCGCAAAGCGGCAGGCCGCCCGGCCAGTAAGCGAAGCTTACGAGAGGGTTTGGGGCAGAGCCCCATTTAATATAGAAAGAGGTAGGCATAAATGAAGAGGGCATACTTAGGTATCGACATAGGCTCAATTTCCACAAAAGGTGTTGTTATTGATGAAAACAACAATGTTTTAGCAGACAGTTATCTATGGACTTTGGGTAATCCCATTCAGGCCGTAAAAAATGTACTAAATGAAATGCACCAAAAATTAGACAAGAGCTACACAGTAGTAAATACAGGCACCACCGGCTCTGCCAGAAAGTTAATCGGCGTAGCACTGGATGCCAAAGTTGTAAAAAACGAAATAACAGCCCATGCAGTAGGTACTCTTTCTGTTGTGCCTGATGTGCAAACAATTCTCGAAATAGGCGGCCAAGATTCAAAAATTATTCTAATAAACAATGGCGTTGTTATGGATTACGCAATGAACACCCTTTGCGCCGCCGGCACGGGATCATTTTTAAGCAGCCAAGCAAAACGGCTGGATTTAGAGCTTGAAGATTTTGCAAAACTTGCCTTAACAAGCGAAAATCCTGCAAAAATTGCAGCAAGATGTACAGTTTTTGCCGAAAGCGACCTGGTGCATAAAGCACAAATTGGCCATAGCAAAGCTGATATCGTAGCCGGGCTTTGCCGTGCCATTGTTTTAAATTATCTAAACAATGTGGGTAAAGGTAAGCAAATTAAAGCCCCTGTGGTTTTTCAGGGAGGGGTGAGTAAAAACGCCGCCGTTGTAAAAGAATTCGAAAAAGAACTGGGAATGCCTGTTTATGTAGACTCTAAAGGGCATTTAATGGGCGCACTAGGTGTCGCAGTTTTATGTAAAGCTGTAAAAGAAGAAACACCCTTTGACTTTAACATTACAGATGTAAACTTTGAAACAAAAGGGGTTGAATGTACCAATTGCCCAAATAATTGCGAAATAATATGTATTTACAAAAATAATAAATTAATCGACGCTTGGGGAAACAAGTGCGAGAAAGGTGATATCAATGGTATTTGAAAAAATCAGAGCAATAATTGCAGACCAGCTAGACATTTCTGAGGACACAATAACACCGGAAACATCTTTGATAACCGATATTGGGGCAGACTCTCTCGATATCTTCCAAATTGTATCTAACATTGAGGATGCGTTTAATATGGAATTCTCAAAAGATTCCGTCGAGCAGATGATAACCGTTGCAGATGCGGTTAAATACATCGAAAGTAATACCTAACACAGACCTCCTTTCATATGCAACACATATAATTCAGTTGGTAACAAATCGTTACCAACTGAAATTTTTATTTAAAAAATTTTCAAACCGCATGCAACCAACTAAAATTTTTGTTGTCTATATAGATAAGAAGCTAAAAAAGCACATAATTTCAGGAGGTAACATATGTTTCAATTAATTTCAGATGGCGGTTGCGATTTTACAAAGGACGAAATACAAAAACATAACGTAGATGTGGTACCCTTCTACGTAACTTTAGATCAAGAAACATATCTAAAAGAGGGTGTAGATATAACCAAAGAGGAGTATTTTAAGCGTTTGCTGGAAGACAAAAGCCTTTTTCCAAAAACAGCCCAACCAAGCCCGCAAGATTATATAGATGCGTATACACCTCACTTAGAGGCTGGTAAGGATATAATTTCTCTAACAATATCTTCTAAGCTTAGCGGTACTTTTAATAGCGCAACACTTGCCGCCAACACTCTAAAAGAAGATTATCCAGACAGAACAATAATAGTAATAGACTCACTAAACTGCGCCCTAGGCCAAGGACTTATCTTAAAAGAAATGATAAAAATGCGAGACAATGGTTTTTCAATAACAAAAACCGCCGCACTTGCAGAAGAAGTTATAAAAACCACAAGAATTTACTTTTCCCTAGACACATTGGAATACCTAAAGCGAGGCGGCAGAGTGGGACCTACCACCGCACTCGTTGGCGGCATTTTAGGCTTACGCCCAATTTTGCACATTGTAGATGGTGCTGTAGACCAGCTCGATAGTGTGCGCGGAAAAGAAAGAGTGCTCAAATTAATGGAAGAGGGCATTGTGGCCGCCCTAAAAGATGATACACAAAATATAAATATTAGTGTCGGACACATACTGCGTTTAGAAGACGCAGAAAAATTTAAAACCAGCTTAGAGTCTGCACTTAACATGAAATCAACTAACCAAGTAGTCGCAGTTGGCGCAACAATTGGCACACATGCAGGCCCCGGTGCAATAGCGGTTGCATACTGCAAAAAATATGAGGCACTACAAAGTAACTTTGGGGTTAATGCAGAAAAAGTAGCAAGCAGATAGGAGCGATGGTATAGATGAATACATGGTTTATAATAGCGCAAGTTTTAGGTGCAATTACAATATGTTTTGAATTTGCTTCATATCAAATAAAAAATAAATCAAAATACTTTCTTGCCACTGGCATAGGCAGCTTTTTTTGGCTCACAATGTTCTTTTCCGTTGGTATGGCAACGGGGATGGACACACAAATATCATTAATGGTTGCGGCATCATATAGTACCGTTCGCAATTTAGTGTTTTGGAAGATATTTGCGAAAAATACGCCTCAAAGCAAAGAAATTGGACTTAACTTTTTGCTTGTGATGATAGGCGTAGCGCTTGTTGCCGGGGTTATTTCAATTATTAACGCACCAGAACAAGTGAGGTGGTTGCACACACTTGGAATGATTGCCGCATTAAGTTTTGTAATCGGACAATATTTACCTGGCGTTCATTATGTGCGTATAACAGTTACATTTTATGCACTTGTAGTTATTCTTACACAGACACCACTCAATATTTTGTACGGTGATTTCCGTTGGAATATCATGGGTATCCTAATTGAAGTTGCAAAAATCTCATCGGTTGTCATATTTTATCTCCGCTTTGCAAAAGATCCAAAGCAGCCTCAACTGCAATTTGCTAAGCCTTAAGAAATTCCCAGAAATTATAGAACCTCAGTAAGAGTAATGTCATTAATAAAAGCCAGACGGCTATGATTTTAATATCTTAGCCGTCTTTTTGTTAATTAAAAAAGTGAGGTGTAAAATAAAGTCTTAAATTTTTCTACTTGTTTCGACAATATATAAATGGATTGTATTTTGGGCAAAGGGTTTGTGAAAGAAAATGTGTTATATTTTGTTAACCTGTGCTAAACTTAATCCGTTGCAATAGCCTCTCATGGGCTTATACCACCTGCGACGGTCATTACAAAAATTCCGCAAGGTTTTCTTGCGTTGACATAGATATTCTAGTATTCCGAAAGGGGATGATTTATATGAAAAGCAAAATCATTACTATTTTAACACGGAGAGTGATTGCAACATAACTCTCCGCAATAATTTAAGGAGAGTGTTTATGATAAAGCCACCAAATATGAAGATTAAAAAGTTTACCGATTCAGACTTTGATGCTTTTACACAGATGGTCGAAGTGTATTTTATCGAAGACCTTAAAGAAATCCTTTATCACCACCCGCCTGTTGGGATGTGCAAGGCAATGGCACAGAGCGTCAAAGATGGTATCACTTGTCTTGACCTTCTACACTTAGATGACACCCCAATAGGTTTCATCATGTACCAGATAGATAGCCCTAAAAGCAATTGGTGTGAAAAAGAGGGTTATGGCTTTATAAGGGAGATGTATATTCGCAAAGACTGTCGTAAACAAGGTTATGGTAAAATCCTTGTTACTCATGGGGAAAACGAGCTAAAAAAGCTGTCCGTTCCGCATATCTATCTAACTTCTTCTAATGATGCCTTTTGGTTAAGTGTTGGATATGCCAATACTGGTGAAGTTTGCGAAAAGAACAACAACAATATTTTAATTAAGTAGTCTCTATGGCAATTTGCTAAGCCTTAAAAGATTTTTTTTATAATCAATCGGTTACATAATGTAACCGATTCATTTGTATTTATAATAAAGTACAATAAAAAAATTTGTATAAAATTTGAAATTAGGGTATACTAAATAAACTTGTAGTTACATATTTTTCTAGTAACACTTTTATTCAAACTATCACTCAAAAAAAATTAAGGAGCTAATCCGAATGGATTCCGTCGTGGTTGCAAATTTAATATATATCATAGGATTACTTGTTCTTCTGGTACTAGGCACCTATTTTAGCGCAACAGAAATGGCCTTTGCGTCCATAAACCGCGCTAAAATGAAAAACATTGCAGATTCAGGAGGCAAGCGTGGCAAGCGGGCGACTGCCGTTTTTGATATGTATGAAAACCGGTTCGACGAAGTTATTTCTACCTTGCTTATTTGCAACAACCTTGTGGCAATTGCTGCGGCAACAGTGTCTGTTGCATTGTTTGTGCGGCTAATCGGCGAGTGGGGTTATTTTGTGTCCACTGTAATCATAAGTGCAATTGTAATTGTACTTACTGACATTTTTCCTAAAAGTATGTCCAAGCAAAATCCGGAAAAGGTTATTCTTTCTTGTGCTCCATTTTTGCGCATGCTCATGGTGTTGCTAAAGCCAATAAACAAAGGCATTGTAAAAATGAAAGATCTGCTTAGTGCAAAATTTACAGCTGCCGAAGAAGAAACTCCTGAAGATGAGCAGACTCTAATCGAGCAGGAAATAATTTTTATGGTAGAAGAAGCGGAAAAAGAAGGCTCTATGGACGAGGATGATTCTCTTCTTATTACCAATGCCATCGAATTTAACGACCTTAACACATGGGATGTTATCACCCCCCGCGTAGAAATTGTGAGCATTTCAATCACAGCCGACCGGGATTATATCTCACAGCAATTTTTAGAAAGCGGCTATTCCAGAATTCCTGTATATGAAGAATCTCTTGACAATATAAAGGGCGTTATTCATATACGAGATTTTTTACGATACCTAACAACGGATTCCGAAAAACTTGAAGATATCCTTACCCCGGCCATTTTTACCGTAACCAATGCAAAGGTTAAAGACTTGCTAAAACTCATGCAAAAAGAAAAAACTCATATTGCAATTGTAACCGACGAATACGGCGGCACAGAGGGCATCGTGACCATGGATGATATCTTAGAGCGCCTTGTAGGCGACATTTGGGATGAAAGTGACGAAATAGTAGAAGAATTTAAAGATCTTGGCAGCGGTAAACATAAGATTTTGTGTACTTCATATATCGACGACATGTTTGAATACTTTGATATAAAGGCCGAATCTGAAAGTAATACAGTGGGTGGCTGGATAATGGATACACTCATGCGCATACCGGTAAAAGGCGATGTGTTTACTTTCGAAAATTTAAAGGTGAGAGTAACAAAAGTTGACCAGCGCAGGCCTCTGGAATGTATTGTTGAAGTAATAGAAGAAACATATCAGGAAGGTAGCGAAAATTAGGCGGCTGCGGAGCAAATAAATGCTCCTTTTTATAGAAGAGGGTAACACATGATTACAGTAAAGCACCTTAACAAGACTTTCCGCGTAGCCAAGCGGCAAGCAGGTTTTGGGCGCGCCCTTCGCGCCCTTTTTTCGCGGGAATATGAATTGGTTCACGCACTAAAAGACGTCTCCTTTTCCATTGCAGATGGGGAAATGGTAGGTTATATAGGCCCAAATGGCGCCGGTAAAAGCACTACCATTAAAGTGATGTGCGGTGTATTAACGCCAGATAGCGGCACTTGCGACATTAATGGCCGCACCCCATGGAAAAATCGTGTAGCCCATGTAAGTGAAATTGGTGTGGTATTTGGACAACGCAGTCAATTGTGGTGGGATGTCCCCATAATAGACAGCTTTGAGTTAATCAGAGACATTTACAAAACCGACCAAACCACCTACAAAAAAAACTTGGACGAGCTCGTAGAAATTTTAGAGCTTTCAGAAACCCTAAAAACCCCCGCACGCAGCTTAAGCCTAGGCCAGCGTATGCGATGCGAAATTGCCGCAAGCCTCTTACACAGCCCAAAAATTCTATTTTTGGACGAGCCTACTATTGGGTTAGATGCAGTGTCCAAAATTGCGGTGCGGCAATTTATCAAACGACTGAATGCAGCGCAAGGCACAACAGTGCTTTTAACCACCCATGACATGCAGGATATCGAAGCCCTAACCGAACGAATTATCCTAATAGGCAAAGGACAAATTTTGCTAGACGGTAGCCTAGCTGAATTAAAAGAACGCGCCCCAGAAGGTGCCAACGCGGAAGAAATGGTGGCCGCCCTTTACAAGGAGTATCAAATATGAGGCCCTATTTATCCCTGTTTCGTATTAGAATGGTAAATTCTATACAATACAGAATAGCGGCCTTAGCCGGAATCTCTACGCAATTTGCATGGGGATTTATGCTTATCCTCAGCTTTTTGGCCTTTTATGAAGGTAACCCCGATGCATTTCCCATGACTATGGAGCAGACCGTATCTTATATTTGGATACAACAGGCCTTTCTTTTCCTGTTTATGCTGTGGGCATATGATTATAGTATTTTTGAGTCTGTTGAAAGCGGGTTAATTTCTTACGATTTAGTGCGGCCTATGGATTTATACAGCCGCTGGTTTACCACCACTTCTGCTAACCGTGCAGCAGGCGCGGCCTTGCGCTGCTTACCTATTTTACTCGTTGGATTTATCTTGCCCCACCCATTTAGAATTGTCTTGCCTGACAACTTCGCACAAATAGGATTCTTTTTTCTGAGTATGATACTGTCATTAGGCGTAGTTGTAAGCTTTGCCATGCTTGTTTATGTATCAGCGTTTTTTACAATTAATAGCCGGGGAACAAGAACCATTGCTGCCATTGCCGGAGATTTTTTGGCAGGTTCAATTATTCCCATACCGTTTTTCCCAGATGCACTGCGTAGCATCGTTGAACTTTCGCCATTTGGAGCAATGCAAAACTTACCGCTGCGTATTTTTAGCGGTCATATTGCTGGTGCAGAGTTATGGCAGGGTTTAGCATTGCAGGTATTTTGGCTGGTATCCTTAGTGCTTATTGGACGCGTATTTATGCGCCGCGCACTAAAGCGTGTTGTTGCACAGGGAGGGTGAGAATGAAATTATATTTTAAATATCTTAAAATGCATTTTCAAAGCCAAATGCAATATAAGACATCTTTTTTCTTTACCTGCATTGGGCAGTTTGGTGTTGCGTTTACGGCGTTCCTAGGAGTTTATTTTCTTTTTGACCGCTTCGATTCTGTCGGTGGATTTACCTACGAAGAAGTACTCATTTGCTTTTCTGTAATACTAATGGGATTTTCTTTAGGGGAGTTTGTTGGCCGCGGATTTGACCGCTTTCCCGAACTTTTAGGCAATGGTGGGTTTGACCGCGCACTTGTGCGGCCACGGAATGTGGTGTTTCAAGTATTGGCATCTCAAATGGATTTTTTTAGACTTGGGCGGGTTATTCAGGCAGTGGCCATGCTTGCGTACGCCATACCCAGAAGCAGCATTTATTGGACCCCGGATAAAATCTTTACATTAGCGTTAATGGTCATTTGCGGTGCGGCAATTTTCTTTGGGCTTTTTGTTTTGTTTGGTGCTTTTTCATTCTTCACAGTTGAAGGGCTGGAATTTATGAATATCCTAACCCATGGCGGGGCAGAGCATGGCCGCTTACCTTTTGGTATTTATGGGGACGGAGTTTTAAGGTTTTTAACATATGTAATTCCACTGGCCCTTGTGCAGTATTATCCGCTGTTATACTTAACCGGGCGAGAGGAAGGTTTTTTTTACGCACTAACGCCTGTGTTTTCACTTTTGTTTTTGCTGCCTTGTTATGTGCTTTTTAGGTTTGGTATGACGAAGTATAAGTCGATAGGGTCTTGATGTTTATCCAAACAAGACCCCACCAAAATAAGTAACGGTGTTTGAGCCATTCATGTATGCAATTCCGCTTGCCTGTGCAAGTTCTGATACTGCTATGCCATAGGCTTCCAAAGATGGAATAGCTTTGTGGGGATATGCACATGGTTTTGATTCTAATATAGTACAGCTAGAACAAATATGACATGCTCCTGCACCCAGCATCAGGTGATTTTCCAGTACGCCATCAAGCTTTTCTGCGATAGTTGTCACCAATGTGTTGTGAGCCTTTGCGGCGTCTTCCATGCCTTCTATATCAAAGGAATCTTCTAATTGCCCAATGGATTGGAATACCAGCACGTTTTGGTATTCCTTTGCTTGAGCAATCATTTTATCTATATCACCCACATCTGGCGGGCACATCCAGCACTTGCCAAACTTGCCGCATAGGTTTTGTTCACATGCCGCCCTAAACTCCCGGCTAAATTTAATTTCCGAAACTTTTATTATACTTGCATTGGCGGCACCTGCAGATAAAGCAATGTTTATCAATGTTTGCATATAATCCCTCCCATTTATTTTTTTATTATGATACTAAAATCAAATATCTTGCAGTATCAATGGGTAGCGTATATAATAAACAAGCAAGCTGTGGCGGCTTGGCCGGACTTCCGAAAGGAGGGAAGGCCTATGACCATGTTTGAGATTCTGTACTTGCTCATCATGTTTGCGTTACTAACTATAACGTATTTATCATACAGAAATAAAAAATAAGCCGCCCAACGACAAGGAATGGCTTATTTTCGTTAGTCTGAAACATTGATTAATGTCCGGTCATACCGTCCAGTTTGTGGGTAAGTGTTAGCGCACTTACTCTTTTTTATTATATACTATTATATATAACTATATACTATATCGCATACTGCATCCACTCAGCAGTATACATCATCTTATATAATTTGTAAATAATTTTGTCAATAGAACAAATAGCATGTTAGTAGCAAATAGGCTGCAGTCCTGTAACTAAAAATTTGCGGCTCAGATGTACATATGATACCATATTTACAAAGTTTTGAAAGGTGGAAACAAAATGAAAAAAATAAGACTAGGCAAGACCAATCTCATAGTGTCCCATTCAGGATTTGGGGCAATTCCACTACAGCGTTTAGATGATGATAGTGCCGCAAGGCTTCTACATGCAGCCTTTGAAGGCGGCATTAATTTCTATGATACAGCTCGGGGTTATTCTACCAGCGAATACAGAATAGGTCATGCACTAGCAGATGTGCGGGACAAAATTATAATCGCCACAAAAACACATGCACAAACAGGTGAGCACCTTGAAAAAGATCTAGCCATCTCTTTAGCAGAACTTGGTACCTATATAGATATCTACCAATTCCACAATCCATCATTTACCCCGCGTCCGGGTGGTGCCGATGGTTTGTATGATGCAATGCTAAAAGCAAAAGCCGAGGGTAAAATCAAGCATATTGGCATCTCGTCTCACTTACTTGAATTAGCAAAGGCACACGTAAAAACTGGATTGTTTGATACAATGCAATTTCCACTAAGCGCTCTTTCAACTAATGATGAACTTGAACTTATTGCCCTTTGTAAGGAATATGACGTAGGTTTTATAGCCATGAAAGGCCTGGCTGGTGGAGTTATAACAAACGCAAAACCCACTTTCGCTTATTTGCGCCAATTTGATAACGTCGTACCTATCTGGGGAATAGAGCACATGTGGCAGCTTACAGAATTCTTGGAATACGAAAAAAATCCTCCGACCCTTAACGAAGAAATGTGGGCCATCATAAACAAGGACAGAGCAGAACTTGCCGGAGATTTCTGCCGGGGATGCGGCTACTGTCAACCGTGCCCAGCCGGTATCATAATCCAACAAGCCGCGCGAATGAAGCACATACTTGGCCGAACCGCCCTAGACGGATGGATAGGTGAGCGTGGCCAAGCAATGATGGACAAGATTAATGGCTGCACCAATTGCGGCCACTGCAAAGAAAAATGCCCTTACAAGCTGGATGTGCCAAATTTACTACACGCAAATTTGGCTTTTTACGAGGAGTTTATACAAGTTAAAAAGTCGTTTAAGACAAAACAATCACCTTCTTCTTAGGATATAATCCTGCCATAAGGAGGAAGTAAGCATGAATGTCAGGCAGTTAGTCTACGAATCGACTTTGTATATCCACGACAAGTATGGCGAACAGATAAGCATCTCTGATATTTCTACCAGAGCATATTTTTCACCATCTTATTTTGCAAAGGTTTTCCACGTATTTACGGGCTTTACAATAGGGAGCTATCTAGGTCACTACCGCATGTACCAGGCCGCGAAGGAACTTGTGGAAAGCAATAAGCGGATTGTTGAAATTGCTTTTGATGCGGGGTTCTTGTCCCAGCAGTCGTTTACAAAGAGTTTCTCAAAAGCTTATGGAATTACGCCGGCACAATTCCGTATGCAAAAGCCTGCCATTCCACCGTTTCCTCCCGAAAATATGTGGAAAGAGAGTGTGCTATCTATGGAACTTATGGATTGTTTTAAAAACGTGAGGTTTATCAAGAAAGATGACATTTTTGTAGTAGGATTTGAAACAGAAATTAACTATAATATTGAAGGCGGCACCGACTCGATTGGCGGCGTATGGGAAAAATTAAAGGCCACTGGTGTTGCGGACAGTATAAACGACAGAATTTTTGACGGAACTTATGGCATAACCTATGGTGAAACTAGCGATGGAATGGCGAAATATATCGCCGGTGTAGAAGTCAGCACCCTCGCAAACATGCTCCCAGGCTTTGTAGGGCGCAAATTTGAAGCAAGTGAATACGCCGTTTTTGATACAACCCTTGAAATTATTTGGGAGGGAATGTTTTATAAAACTTTACATGAAAAATGGCTGCCTGATTCCGGATATAAATACCGGGAGAACCCAGCAGATGGCTTTTATGAATGGGCACCGTTTATTAACTACCCAGCAATAGAGGTTTATCCAAAGGATATGAAGGATACAAGGTCATTGATGCATATTTATGTACCTGTTGTAAAAAAGTAATTTCCAAAGAACAAAAATCCCGGAGAACCAGCATTCACCGGGATTTCTATTCCTTGCTAACTTTAGCCCAATACACTTATACCTGTAATATATCCACTCTCACTACGGATTACACGAATATTAATATTACCGCCACGTTCAGAGGATGAAAGCCAAGTAGCACGTTCTGCAGTATCATCAATTAAAGTTCCTACTAACTGTCCCTGGTAATAAATATTGCCGATCCCTCCATTAAGAATGTTGCCAGTAAACGTTACATCAAATGTCTCAATACCTGCAAACCATTCTACAAAAGGCCTTCCGGTTGTGGCGTTGTAGTAAACAATAGCAACGGAACCGTCATCATTTATCTGTACAGTGGTATCTAATCGTATATTTGGCGTATTGTCTGAAGAAAGCGCGCTGTTCATATTCACAGTCAAAAAATGCGCATCACCACTATCTTCATGAAGCATATAACTGATGGATTGAAAGGATAGTCTCAAGTCATCAAAGTCTCTTGCATCAAATTCTTCTTGGCTTACACGCTCCAACCTTACCAATATGCCGGCAGGGTTAGTTGAACCGTCAGCATTTTGAATGACCTGAGAAAAATCCCTTACTGCACGCACATCAACTGTACCACCTTCAGTAAAATGTCTTGTATCAATGGTTGCATTGTTAAAATGGCTGCCAAATGGGTAAAGGGGAATGATATCTTGAAAATATCGTACAAGTTCGCCGTTAAAATATAAATGGTCGATTGTTGGGTCATAAATTAGACCAAATTCCCTGTAAATTTCAAAATATCTACCTCGTGGGTCAGTTGTTTCAGTTGCCGTAAACGTTACGTTGTTTTCTATATAGTGTGCTGTTACAGTATTAAAATTTTCATCTGCGTAAGACGTGTTTGTATTTACTGCAAATGCAAATCCTGTTCCGAATGTTAGAACAATCACACCGCATAACACAGTCGCGCCTACTCTCTTCTTACTGGCGTCCATAATGGACAAAATTCGTTTTGTCATACTATTTTTTCCTCCATAAAAGGTAGTTGATAAAGCTGTCTGTAGGTTAGATTTATACTGCACCACGCCAATTATTGCTTCACCATAAGACTGGCGTGTATCCATGTCTGCACGATGTAAAACTTCCGCATCACATGATATTTCACATAAAATATTAACTGCCTTTGCCATCAAATATACAATGGGATTAAACCAGTGCAGCACTGTTGCTGCCAATACTAAATACTTATAAAACAGGTCTTTCCGCTTATAATGCACAAGCTCGTGTTTAAGTATAAAGTAAAGCTCGTCTTCTGCTACCTCAGTAGTTGGTAATAATATTTGAGGTTTAATTATCCCAACCATCATAGGACTGCTTGCAAACATACATTTGCAAATTGGAATTTGCCGCGTTATTCCCATTTCTGATTTTAGATTTTCAAGTAAGGATAATATTTCCCTGTTTGTAATGTTTTCGCTCCATCGCCTAACCTTTTTTACAAACCCATAGTGCTTTATGCTATGATAAGAAATGAACAATATCACTCCTATTAACCACACTGTAAACCCCACTCGCCACCACGAAATGCTGAATGTTGTGTCAGAAACTACTGCATTATCAATGAATGATAAGGTCATAGTTGGTAAATTAATTTGTGGGGTAGCCGCATAGTTTACAACATTACCATTTGTCTCAGTAATAGGAAGCAGTTCGCTCATTGGCGCATCTATATTAATAAGTGCACGGCCCCATTGTGGTCGGAAAGGGATGATTAGACCAACAATAATAATCAGCCAACCGTAATATCGCCCTGTTGCAGAATAACGCCTTGCTAAAAGCGGTGTAATCGCCATATATAAAAGTGCAAGCATAGACATGGTAACAGAACAAATAAGCAGCGTAACAAGAAAGTTTTGCATGCTAATCCCTCCGTTTGTTTAATAATCTCCGTAACCCATCTAAATCCTCACTCGTTAATGTTTCGTTATCGTACATAGTCGTAACAAGGTTTAGAAATGAATTATTATGAAACTGACTTAGAAAATTGCTGGTTTCATATTTAAAGTAATCAGCTTTGCTTACTAATGGGAAATATGTGCGTTCCTTGCCATTCTTTTCTGTGCGCAAAAAACCCCGGTTAACAAGCCGCAGCATAAGTGAAATGGTTGTTGGTGCTTTCCATTCTCGTTCATTTCCAAGCTGTTGCATAATCGTGTTTGTTGTAATGGGCGGTTCGTTTGCCCAAACAACTTTCATAATGTCAAACTCCGCGTCCGGCAGTTTTTTCATCTTTTCCATTGGAGCACCTCTATCTAATATATTTGACAATTGTCTATAATAATATTATACATTTGCCAAAAATGAATGTCAAGAATAAATTTTACATTTGCCTAAAATAGTTTTGGTGTCATTATATTTGTGGTATAGTCTCCACAATATGTTGCTCTAGGTCATACATTCTTCCTAGCGGCACAATGTTCCCATTTGGAAAATCAGAAAAAAACTGTTGCATTTGCCCTGTTGCAAGTGCCTCATAAAATGCTTCTGTAGTGAGGGTGGAGGTTCTGGAATAGGTTCAGTTGCAGGGCTGGCTGTTGTAGGCAGTGGATATTCCGTTGCTATGTAGTTTTCTATTTCTCCATTGCCGGCACACGCTGTTAATAGGAAAATAAGTAATGCCACAAAGCAGAAGAATCGCGATATTTTTTTCACAATTTTTTTCATAAAACGACAAACTCCTTTACATATCTAGCATGCAAAGTATACAATAAAAAACAGAAAAACAAATCTTAAAAAATTGGAGTGATTGATGTGTCATTTGATGTGTTTTTAAATTTTGATGGCGACTGCCGCGGGGCACTTGAGTTTTATGCAGGTGTATTTATGCTGGACATGCCAGGGCAGCTTATGACTTATGGACAAGCACCGGGCTTTTCAGGTTCGGAAGCGGACGGCAATAGAATTATTTATGCAAATTTGCCGATTTTCGGCTGCAATGTCATGTTTTCTGATTGTCCGCCAAATTCCGGTTATGTAAAAGGAAACAATATTGCCTTAACACTGGGTACCACAGATGCAAACGAGATAAAACGGCTCTACGCCGCCCTTAGTGATGGGGGCCTTGTACAAATGGAACTAGGAAAAACATTTTTTAGCGAACTGTACTGTATGGTCACAGATAAATTTGGCATTACGTGGCAGTTGAGTTTAACAGCTTTTGAGTAATTTGGTTTTTGCAAAGTAGACTTTTTGACAGATTGAAGTGCCTCGTGACGCTGGGCACTTCAATTTTTTTTGGTGAAAAATTGCGCTCTTATTTATTCACAAAAATTTTTTTCGAAAGTAACCGATAACTAGGCCATCAAACTTCGTAGCCAGTACAAGTGGCTTGCTTACACACACCAAATTTTTCTAAATTCTTTCAAAGGAAAGGCAAGTTTAAAATAATGTACAGGCATAATTGTGTGGTACAATGTAGGGCGAAGCCTTTCATTTCATGTGTGCATATTTTATTATTCTGATACGAAGAATTTACAATACAAATTAAAAATTTTTAGAATATCTATTGACCTTTCCGTAGCGGAATGGTTTATCCTGTTTTTAGAGAGGAGGAAACACCATGATAAGGATTGGAGCGGCGGCAAAACAATTCGGTATTTCAAATCGAACTTTACGACACTGGGAAGATATGGGGATACTGAAGAGCACAAGGACAGAAAATGATTACAGATACTACAACAATGATAATATGACTCGCATCAATCAAATCGTCTTGCTCCGCAAACTTAAAATGCCCATTGCTGATATTGAGCAAATTTTCGTTAAAGGCGATTTTACAGTTGCGGTTAAAGCTCTTAATAACCATCTTGAAGTTCTAAAGCAAGACACAGCCATCCATCATACTTTGATTGCTTACATGAAAAGGCTGATTAGGCATGCCGAAAAGACGCACAGCCTAGATGAAGTATTTTCTTACCTTGAAGTGCAAAATGCTTTTACAGATTCTAAACATGGGCTTATTCCTCAAATTGCGCTCTCTAAAGAGGAGGTTTCTATGTTAAATGGACGTTTGGACAACGTGAGAATCGTGAGGCTGCCAGCCATGGTGGTTGCGGCATACTGTGCCATAAGTGTTTCGCCAGAGTTTGATTGTGCGAAAGTTTTTGACCCTTTTGTGCTTGGGAATGAACTACACAAAAAAGGCAGCTTTCGAAGTTTTGGGTTTAATAATCCTGACCCATCAGAAAATAACCCAACATATGGTTACGAAACATGGGTAACTATTCCCGATGATTTTAACGTGATTGCACCATTCGTAAAGAAGCAGTTTGGTGGCGGACTGTTCGCATCAATCTCTGCAACGCTGAATGAAATCGGCGAGCGTTGGACGCAACTATACAACTGGTGCAAAAGCAATAACAAATACGAAATGGATTCTTCTGTTCAGTGGCTTGAAGAATTATCTATGGATTATGAAGAATTTATATCAGAGCAAACGTCTGATGGGGACAAACAATTGGATTTACTTATGCCAGTTAAACTCAAATAACTAGAATTTGTGGAGGTAACGTCGTGACTATTGAAATATTGGAATTGAAATCTGATTTATCCCTTGTTTATAAAGAGCATACAACCAATGCCAAATCGGACAAGGTAATCGAAAAAAGTATAGGTATGGTTGGTGCATACTTAGAGGAGCTCGGGATAGAGCCAAGCGGTACACCTTTTGCCGCATATCTTAATTGCGCCGAAGATTTTTCAAAATTTGATGTCGAAGTTGGGTTTCCTATCATCGAAGCTGTATCAGAGAAAAAGGGTATGTTTATGAGCAAAACATATGCGGGCAGAGCCGTAGTCGCCACGCACAAAGGCTCTTATTGTACAATTGATAAAACATACGGTAAGATGTTTGAATTTATGGATGAGCAATCACTAAAATTCAAAGGATTTTTTTATGATTATTACTTAAACGACCCTGCGACAACAACAAGCAAGGAACTTCTCACAAAGGTTATTATTCCCGTGTAAATATTTTCACAAAAAAAATTTGGAGGAATCAAAATGGACGGATACGAAAACGCAATGAAACTAATGCAAGAACGCTGCGGAAACGCTGACAAGGACAATGTTATCGCACTTGCAACCATATCATTATACACAAGTACGACAGGCAATCCCCGACCTTCTAATCGTATGGTAAGTGCGTATTATGAGGACGGCGTATTTTATGTATCTACAGATGCAAAGAAAAGCAAAATGCCCGAAATCGAAAAAAACAATGAGGTTGCTATTTGTGGGTTGGACTGGTTTGTTGCAAATGGTACGGCAGAAAATCTCGGTTGGGTCAAAGACGAGAAGAACGCAGAAATCAGAACAAAAATGAAAAAAGTCTTTGCGTGGTTTGATGACCACGGCGACGAAGATAACCCTAGTTCCATCGTGCTGCGCATTACCCTTGCAAATGGTGTGATAATCGATAACGAACAGAAATATGGTGTGTGGCGATATGATGTTGATTTCGCAAATAAAACGGCGAAATAGCATACCCCCCTATATGGCGGTCTGTCTAGCAAATCGACATTCGGTGATATGGCACGGCAGTTGAAAAGTCTTTTACCGGCAGAGATTCCTGTAATCTATCTTATCAAACCCATGTTTACAAACATCGCAGATGAAGAAAATATACGAAATGGCATTTTAGCGTTGTTGGGTTTTATGCAACTATTCCACGATTTGCTTGTTGAAAGCAACGCGCAATACAGATAAGTCAAAATCTAAAAGCAGACTAGGTAAAACTCCGAGTATTGCCGTAGATTTTCCATTCATTTACCATGCCAGAAGCGTTTTGCTCAACAATTGACTACCACAGCAAATTGAACAAAAATATGCTGTCGGTTAGCGGAATAAAAACGCTTAACCCCATCATCTGTTGCGAAGGTATGGAAGCAGCAACAAAAACCTCCATGCCAAAGCTAATTGACTGCATTTGCAATGGAAAACCAAAGATGAAGTTTTCTTCGAAAAAACATTTAGAAAAGCGAAGGGTATAAAAGATGCATTATTTCACAAGCTAAAATTCAGTTGGTTACTGTGGGTAACCAACTGAAATTTTTTTGCACCTGCTTTATTTTTCGTCTTCTTTCAGCAGCATTATTACAATTGAGTTGTCAGATTCTTGATAACGTACGAGAACCTTATCGCCAGCTTTTAATCCTGCTTGCTTACGCAGCTTGCTTGATATAAGAATTCTGCCCATATCGTCAACAGTTGCTGTTGTTAAAGGTTCATCCATAATCATTCTCCCTCCCTTTTTATTTTTAAAAAACCAGAAGCAAGCAAAAAGCGCGTAGGAATGATGGAAAAATCCATCATCACCTCCGCGCTTTAATATGTAAAAACATAAAAAAGTATGCAGAATAACAACATGCCAGAGTCGCATCATCTTAAGCGTATTGTCCGTCAAAACTTGAAAAAAATGGAACAATAGTGTAAAATAGAGCAACTACGGTAGCAGGTTAACCCTGTGCGGTTAGGCGATGTCTACGATCCCTATACGCGCCGTGTGGTGTTGGTAGCATCACACGGTTGCTGTGGTTATTTAATTTCTAATACATTCTTGCTAAGCATTCCTGCCTACTTAAGGTTTACATAACTATAACACGACTATGGGTTATAATGCAACAAAAATGAATATTTTCCACAAGCCAAATGTAATAGGACATAGTCTTAGAAGTTTTTGACAAATTCTATTTTCTACGCTATAATTTAAAAGTTGTAGAAAAACTACACACACAGCCGAAATAGCTCCAAATTTGTTTTGGGTGGTTTATAATTAAACTCGCAGGCTGTGGAGGAAAAAACCCATATTAGGAGGTGCCATAAAAATGGCAGTTATTTCAATGAAGCAGTTGCTTGAAGCAGGGGTGCACTTTGGTCACCAAACCAGACGTTGGAACCCAAAAATGGCAGAATATATTTTTGCCGAACGTAACGGTATCTACATCATCGACCTGCAAAAAACCGTACGCAAAGTAGACGAAGCTTACCGTGCGGTAAGCGAAATCATCGCAAATGGCGGTGAAATGTTGTTTGTTGGTACAAAAAAACAAGCACAAGACTCTATTAAAGAAGAAGCAATCCGTTGCGGTATGCACTATGTAAACGAGCGTTGGCTGGGCGGTATGTTAACCAACTTCAAAACAATGCAGCTAAGGGTTGCACGTCTTAAAGATTTGAAAAAAATGCAAGAAGACGGACGTATGACTGCGCTCACAAAAAAAGAAGTTGCAAAACTAAATCACGAAATGGAAAAACTAGAGCGTAACTTAGGCGGCGTTGCATCTATGAAGCGCGTACCCGATGTTATGTTTGTTGTAGACTCTCGTAAAGAACATCTTGCAATTCAAGAAGCCAGAAATCTAGGTATTACAATTGTTGCGATTGTTGATACTAACTGTGACCCAGATGAAATAGACCATGTAATACCGGGTAATGATGATGCGATTCGTGCAATTAAACTGATATCCGGCAGGTTGGCCGACGCTGTAATTGAAGCGCGCCAAGGGTTGGAAACGGCAGGTGCGACAGAAGAGGGTGCAGAAACACCTGTAGCAGAAGTGCCAGTGGCAGAAACACCTGCAGTAGAAGCACCTGTGAATGAAACACCCGAAGCAGCCCCAGCAGAGTAATTATACTAACATCAGTAAAGGAGCATAATCAAATGGCAGTTACAGCAGCAATGGTAAAAGAACTAAGAGAAATTAGCGGCGCAGGTATGTCCGCATGTAAAGATGCCTTGGTTGAATCTAATGGCGATATTAAACGCGCAGTAGAGCTTTTGCGTGAAAAAGGCCTTGCAACTGCAGCAAAAAAAGCAGGCCGCGTAGCCGCAGAAGGACTTGTTTTTACAGCCCTATCTAACGACCGTAAAAAGGGCGCAATTGTAGAAGTAAACAGCGAAACAGACTTTGTTGCAAAAAATGAAGAATTCGTTACCTTTGTACAAAACATGGCAAAGCAAGTACTAAACTCTACAGCAGACACCGTAGATGCCCTTCTTGCAGAAAAATGGGTTGCAGACCCAAGCCAAACCGCCCAAGAAGCACTTACCCATAAAATTGTAACAATTGGCGAAAATATTGGTGTGCGACGCTTCTCTCGTTACGAAGTAGATGCAAACAGCGCGTTGGTTGACTATATTCACGGCGGCGGCCGCGTAGGCGTTATAATAAAAATTAGCGCACCAGAAATTAACGACGCTGTTTTAGAAGCAGGCCGTAATGTATGTATGCAAATTGCAGCAATGTCGCCTCAATTTGTATCCAGTGCAGAAATGTCTCAAGAATATATCGCTAAAGAAAAAGAAATACTAACCAAAACAGCCCTTATGGAAAACGAGCAAGATGCTAAGCCAAAACCAGCAGGCGTAATAGAAAAAATGGTAGAAGGCCGCTTGAAAAAGCAGCTTAAAGAAATCTGCCTTATCGAGTCTGAATATGTAAGAGACGACAGCATGACCGTAGGTGAATATCTAAAAACCGTAAGCACAGAAGTGCTTCAATTCACACGTTACGAAAAAGGCGAAGGCGTTGAAAAGAAAGAAGAAAACTTTGCAGAGGAAGTTGCAAAGGCAATGCAGGGTTAAGAGATAAATTAGGAGATAAAATGCGGCAACTCGTTTTAATAGCAGCGTTATTTGTAGTTTTACTATTTACTGCCTGTAGTGGCATTGGAGATGCAGATCCAAATCTTGTAGGTACATGGCTTTATGATGTAGACACACGTTTTGTATACACTCTCAATGCAGATGGCACCGGCACACGCGGTACGGCTGAAAATTTCGAAGAAATTGAGTGGGGCGTATCCGGCAACGAGCTAAGAATAAATCGGCAAGGAAATGTACCGGAAGGTGAAATTGCAAATGAACGTTGGTATTTCACTATAACGGACAGTAATTTCCTGCGTTTGCAAAGTACAATTGATGATACACGTATTGATCATTTAACACTAGCTACCTTTGTAGGTACAGTGGATTCGGCACTTGTAGATACCTGGGTTTGGGATGAAGACATGTTTTGGGCCCATACATTTAACGCCGATGGCACCGGTTATACCGGTAGGGCCGACGAGTATTTCACATTTAGCTGGGGTACGATGGATAATATTCTCAGAAAACACTTTGACCGTCATAGCTTTGCTTCAGACTATATAACCGAGCAAATTTGGACTTTTGAAATAATCGATGACAGCTTACGCTTAGAAAGCCGTCACCACACCGCAGAAGTACACAACTATATACGTGGCATAAGAATAACGGAAACTGACCTTATAAGTGCGGCTCTCTTTGGCACATGGTTTTGGGATGGTGCGGATACAGAATGGACCTACCAATTTTTTGACAATGGTTTTGGCATGCGTGGCCGCCCGGATTATCTTGTAGAATTTGAATGGCGTTCACATGCAGACCGGGTGCTTATTTTTCCCGGCGGTATGGAATCCGGTATAATAGAAAGCTGGCATTACAATATTACAGATGGTAATCTTCGCTTAGAAAATGTGCATGACGACAGAGTATTCTACTATATTAACTCAACCGCCGCTCTTTTAGGCACTTGGCATTGGGAAGAAGACCATGAGTGGATATATGTCTTTAAGGATGACGCAACCGGAATTCGCGACCAGCATGGAGATGTTACAACCTTTGATTGGGAAATTGCTGGCACGGAACTAAGACTGACTACCACCGTTATGACAGAGCTTTGGACATTTGAACTTGATGAAGACATGCTGCACTTGCAAAGTCTGCAAGCATCAGGTTTAGCCTATAGTTATATTCGTGAACAAGCTGAATAGAAATAAAAACAAAAAACCCGGAAATCATAAAAGTGATTTTCGGGTTTTTTACGGTATAATGTAAACAATAGTGAAGGGCAAAACGGTATTATAGTAATGACCAATTCCGAGCCGGACATGGAGCAAGATGAATCTTTGGTTGGTGAAATTATTGAGTATGTTTGCAATACAGGCGGTTCTGTTCATTAAATTTTTTATTTATACTATAGTAATATATATAGCACGAGTATTGCCATCCCAGTAAACTTCTGCTCCCATTTTTTCTACAATATATGCCAAAGGAACGAATGTACGTCCTGCAATAATAATTGGTGTTCCCATGTTATTTGGAAGTGGCTGCCCAATTACCATGGCTATGACTCTGCCATTCAGAGTAAGGGAAACAACACCATCGTTTAAAACTATATCTTTTGCACCAAGGGCTTCGCTAATAACGCGAAGGGGTACCATTGTTCGGTCATCCGCTATAAAGGGTGCTGCCTCAAGCGTATGGGAAGTACCATTATCAGTGTAGTGAGGGGTGTCTATCAGAAAACGTAGGATTCGATGTTCTGTTGTGGTGGTTTCGGTCAGCATATTAGTGGCGTTGAGTATTTGTGGCTGTTGTGAAATTTGAATCCATGCTTCGTTCTGTAAAATATATCCTGCTTGTACTTGTCTTTCCAAATTCGCTAATATTCTCGGTACTTCTGAAAATATAGAACCGGGACGTCTAAATTGAACCGGTACCCCTTCCCGCATTGTTGTAAGTTGTGAATTAATGCCTGATTCATGGGCAAGTCGTGTTTGAACACCAGCCTGGAGATTATTTAAGTTAATTATAGGTTGGCCAAATTCAAGTATTGAAGGTAATTGCTGTGTACCTAAAACTGCTTGTGAGCCACCTTGTCCAATGATAAATTCATTTTCAGTGGTTAGTGTGTATAACTGTTCAACAATATTATTAAATCGTTGCGCAGCCTGATTTCTTTCTGTAGTTGACAAGCTTGAATTTGTTGCATCGTAAAAATGTTGCCACGCATCTTCTAGGTAAGTCCAAATATGCGATGCTTCATGTATGCCAGTACTCGCCAAAAAATGTGATTGTGCATGATTTCGGTTTCTTATAATCGCACCAACACCACCTGTGGCCAGTTGCAGCTGGTCATATGTGAAATTGAAGTTGGGGTTCATAACTCTAATTTGTCCATTTGCCCATCTTGCAAATTCATTTTGATCCCCTCTCAACATCCTAAAAACATTCTCGCTACCTGCAACATCACTCAGCCTATGCATAAAACCACTATAAGAAGGCCAATACCATGCATCATGTGTTGGACCTATTTCCAAAAAAGTCTCTGCAATAAAGCGTGACCCCGCAATGCCAAATCCTTGACCTCTACCGAATATCTCATATAACAGAGTGTCAAGAATATCACTCTCATTTATTGGAACAACGCTGCTATCTTCTTGCCGGATATGAGTTGCCACCCAAAACTCTCGCCTTATAGAGTCAAACATGCCTAGAAAATCATCCGAGTGAGCTGTAAATGTTCGTACAGACATCCCATCAAGCTGCAATTTCAAACCATTAAGGCATGTACCTAATATATCTAGCACGCCCGGATCATCCTCTGCTCCGGTAACAAAATCCCTCATTAAATTGTCACTTCTCTGCAATTCTGCTTGCGTCATTCTAATGTTTGTATCTATACCAACATGATTTTGCGAATGTCTTACGTCGGAAACAAATCTGCGCGCCGCATCAACAAATGCTCCGTTTAATGGTTGTTTATTTTCATTTTCATTTCGGAATATATCACTGACACGAACCAAAACATCAGTAGAGCTTCTTCCCCATGGCGGCGGTGAACCATCTCGACTTAGATGCACTCCACTTGCAACGATATGTGGAAGATAGTCATACAACCCATCTACTATAGCCCATCTACCGTCTGGATAAACTATGATATGAATAACATGTTCAGGCACGTCATCTGGCCAGAGCGGATTCAGTTCTCCATCCTGCCTACTCACCGCAGTGACTAACGCTCCATTCGCTGTCGTTTCGACTATGCTTGTTAAAAATGGCAACACCATTGCTATACAAACAGCAATAAAAGTGATTTTTTTCATACAATTCACATCCTTAGAATAATTATCAGGCACCTATATTACTATTGAATTGACGCAATTGCAATCTCTTGCTTCATAGCTAATACTCAAACTCAACCGTACAGTTATTCAAAATAGGCAAAAAAAATTGCTCTCTTGGTTTATACCAAGGGAGCAATTTTAATGTACACAAATTTCAATTGCTATGCTGTTTTCCAGCGCTTGAGCGTAGGAATACCTGCGTTGCATTGCTGATTGGCGTCTTCTGCTGAAAAGCCAAAATCTTTTACCATCATATTAGTAACGATTTCAATCATTTCTTCAAGATTACAATTTGGGTTTGTAAATGCACCGTTGTCATAACACATTTTACAATAGTCCGCACTTTTACTTCCATTTAGCTCGGTACCATACATTTCGTTGGTTTCTCCCATAGGCGCACCACAGCTTTGGCAACATTTTTCCTGCATAATTCCATCTCCTTTTAAAAAATCTGTCGTTCAAGCGCATTGTAATTCAAAGTTTTGTGATTTTGTTGTAAAAAACGGACATGTTTGCAATTTTGCCCAAATTTAAATCTGATACTTCTTAGCGCGATACAGCACCAATCCTATCAAGCTAACAATAATCTCCGTTACCGGAAACGCAAGCCATATACCGGTCATACCACCAATAGCAGAAAGCAAAAACGCCATTGGTATAATAATCAAAAACCCTCGCAGCATAGAAATGATATGCGCCGGACGCGCATAATCCGCAGACGTAAAATAAACTGAAATAATTATATTAAACCCAACAAACAGGCAGGCAATAAAGTAAATGCGTATGCCGTTTACGGCCACGTTTTGTAATATGAGATTGTTTTCGCTGTTAAAAATACCGGCTATTTGATCTGTGCCAAAAAAAGCATACACATAAAATATTACAGATAGCGCAGACATTAACAGTAATGCGTATTGCAAAACTACTTTAACCTTGGCCTTTTCATCTTCACCATAATACCGGCTTATAAGCGGCTGTATGCCCTGAGCAATGCCGTTGTATATAGACAATATCACAATAGAAACATTAGCAATTACACCGTAAGCAGCAACGCCAATATTGCCTTGTAAGCCCAATATAAGTAGGTTAAATACAACAATAATAACACCAGCAGAAACCTCTGAAGCAAAAGTTGGCAAGCCAATAGAAAAAATATCACCGGCTATTTTTAGTGAAACCCTGCAATTTATTAATCGGAAATTATTTTTCTGCCGCACAAAATAATACGCAACAATAGCTAGAGAAACTGCCCCTGCAAGGGCGGTTGCAAGTGCAGCACCAAACATCCCCATTTGCAGCATAACAATAAAAATGTAATCAAAAATAATATTGGCTATGCTTCCACTAAGCAGTGCTGCCATTGCCAGCCCGGGGGCGCCATCGTTTCTAATGAAAAAGGTCAATACGCTTTTTAATATAAACATTGGGCCGCTTAGCAAAATTACTCGCAAATATATATGAGTCATATCAAAAATAGCTTCATCTGCCCCAAGTAAGCCAGTAATCGCATTTGAAAAGAAAAGCCCAGCAATAAAAAAAGCAACGGATATACAGATGGAAAGTATAATGGTGTTAGTATATATACGGTTTGCGTCTTCATGCTTGTTTTGGCTTTTTAAAATGGCATATTTGGTAGCCCCGCCTATACCAAGCATCAGTCCGCCACCATAAATAAAGCTATAAATTGGAATAGCCAAGTTAAGGGATGCTAAGCCATTTGCACCAAGTTCCCGGGCAATAAAATAGGTGTCTACTATTACATAAAGAGATAATCCTAACATGCTGAAAATATTTGCAGATGTATATCTTATAAACTCAATAAGGATGTTTTTATTTTTCAATTGATACTCCTAAATTTCTAAATATTTTTTAATAAAGCGCGAACAAAATTAAAAAGTTCAAGACCCATCTCAATAGACGGAGCTTCCCACTGTGCTTTCGTTTTCTCTATAACGCCCTTCCAGCTTATGTTGGCGGCAGTGTCGAAAGCATATCCGTCGCATAGCTCCATCGAAAAATGATATGGAGGTTCCCCGATGGCTATGTTTGTTGCATTTTCTACATTGCTAAGCGCTTTTATCACACCATCATATATGATTGGATAAGTCTCCTGGGGTGAGGGTTCCCACTTTTTTGACATATCCTTTACAGGAATGGAGATGATTTTATCGGAAAGTTCTAAGGCTTCTTGCATAGATGCTGCGCATCCGATGTTAGCAAGGTACGGTACATCATGGAAGCTAAGTACCGCCGAGCCAATTTCCGCAATGTGTTTGCCATTAAAATAAAAATTTTTTATTGGTGGGGATTGAATAGTATGTGGGAAGTAAGCATTTGCTTCCCCATAACGCGCATGTTGTCCAAAAGTTATAATCCCAAAAGGGTTTTGCATAGCTTGCCCACGGATACGCCGCCAGTCAAATCTCCTATCCGGCACGTCAAACACGCGAACAATCGGCGGTAGCTTTTCTAGGATTATATTAAACTCCGGGTTGCCCGCAAAATGACCATCATATAATAAAATATCGTTTATCCCAAAATCAATGGCTGCGCTTACAATGGCTAGCGCATCAGACGTGATGCAGTTGCGTCCATGTTCACGCCATTTGTCACCACCATTCCAATTCCATAAACGATTTTTTTCAAAGATACCGGAAGCACCCTCCATATCAGCCACGATGATTAATTGCTTCATAATTTATACTCTCCCTTTATATCGCTTTGATTGTGCACCATTAAATAATAATGTGTTATACTTAACTATATCATTTTTCTACAAAAAATTCTATTTGCGTAGGGCGCGGTTCGTAACCGCTCCTAAACATCATAAATTTGGAGGGTATTATGGAATACATTTTAATTGTACTACTTGTTGCCGTAGTAGTACTGCTTGTACTTATAATTTTAAATTTGCAAAAAGTGAATCGCAACGCAAAAAATGCATCTGCACAACTGCAGGATGACCTTTTAAAGCAGCTATCCATCGAAAGCCGTTACCAAAGTGACGAGCTGGACGCAAAGTTTGACCGCCTGCGAAACAGTCAAATGCAAATGTTTGAGCAAAACCGCGAAGCAAATCAAAAAGCCATAGGCGAACTGTCAGATTCCATGCAAGGCGGCTTGCATCGGTTTTTGCGCCACACATCCGACGGTATAGAAAAAATCCGTAGCAGCGTGGATACAAAGCTTACAAGCATTCAATCATCTAACGAGAAAAAACTCGACGAAATGCGCCAAGTAGTAGACGAAAAATTGGCCAAAACTTTAGAAACTCGCCTGCAAAAATCCTTCGAAACCGTAAGTGTGCAGCTAGAGAGCGTAAACAAAGGCTTGGGTGAAATGAAAACAGTTGCTCAATCTGTAGGGTCTCTCAGCCGCATACTTTCCGGCTCAAAATCAAGGGGAATACTTGGCGAAGTTCAGCTTGGGCAAATTATAGAGGACATGCTGCCATCCCGGTTGTATGATAGAGAAGTGCCAACCATAGAAGGTTCAAAAAACCGCGTGGAATATGCGGTAAAACTACCAGGTGCCGAAGAAGGCCGCCATGTATATCTTCCAATAGATTCAAAATTTCCACTAGATCCATACGAGCGTCTGCTTGACGCATATGAAAAAGGGGATGCTGCTGAAATTGAAACAGCCCGCAAGGTGCTTTTTACACGCATAAAAGTATTCGCCAAAGATATAAGCGAAAAATATGTATCCCCTCCAGATACCACTCATTTTGCAGTAATGTTCTTACCCACCGAGGGGTTGTATGCAGAAATAGCTAGGGATGGCACGTTTTTTGACAGCTTAAGGCAGAATGGCATAATCATAACCGGGCCAACCACCTTTTCTGCCATGTTAAACTCATTGCAGCTAGGCTTCAAAACCCTGCAACTACAAAAAGGTGCGGCAGATATTGAAAAAACCCTAGGTGCAGTTAAAAAAGAATTTGGCACCTTTGAAACTGTATTAACAAAAGCCCACCAAAGAATAACCCAGGCGGGCAATGAAATCGAAACTTTAGTAGGAACACGTACCCGCGCCATAAATCGCAGCTTGCGGGAAGTACAAATTTATACAGGTGAGGATGCCCCGCAGTTGCTCGGGTTCACTGACGAAGATCTATAGCAAACAGGTGGACTAAAAAATACGTTAGTTATTGTATCCATCTACGTTTTTACGACCCCGTTGTGCATAGCTAAAATACTGGTCGCCTGCCACAATAATATGATCGGTTACGGCAACATCTATTAGCGCCAGTGCATCGCGAATTCTTGTAGTAACCGAATCATCCCCCAGGGATGGCTTTATAGTGCCCCCCGGATGGTTGTGCACCAAAATTATATTGATGGCTTGATATTCTATTGCCATGCGCACAAGTTCTCGCGTAAATATGGGAACTTCGTCAATTGTGCCTTTAGCTATAAGCGCTGTGTGGTTTAAGCGCAGCTGTTTGTCCAGGCACAGTACATAAAAATTTTCAACTTGTTCGCCCACAAACAGGCTTATAGAATAGGCTCCGGCGATTTCTGGCGTGTTAAGAACTACTTTGTCTCCCCACTTGCTTTGCATGTAGCGTTTGGCAATTGCAGGCATTAAGCTTAGCAGTACAGCAATATTTTCTGTGCATCCAAGCCGTGTTGTTAAGGTTTCAACATTGGCGTCAAAAAGATTTTGCAGGGATTTAAACTCTCTAAGCATTTTATGCGCTATTTCATTTGTGTCGCACCGCGGGTAGCAGTAATATAGCAGTATTTCCAACACTTCATGGTCGTTAAAACTGTCAAGCCCTTGCGCTTTATAACGCTTGCGCATTCGCTGGCGGTGGTTTGCATGTAAGTTTTCTTTTTTCATAGGGTTTACTTCATTGCGTCGTCAAGGGCGTCTGTTACAGTTTTTAATACTTTTATTCGAGAATATTTCTTATTGTTAGATTCTATAATTATCCACGGCGCATGAGCATTGTGGGTTCTGGCTAGCATTTCATCTATGGCAACTTCATAGTTATCCCATTTAGAGCGGTTGGTCCAGTCTGCATCGGTTATTTTGTGCTGCTTTAATACATCATTTTGGCGGCTTTGAAAACGGCGAAGCTGTTCTTCTTGGTCTATGTGAAGCCAGAATTTTAAAATGATGGTGCCATGACTTACAAGATGCTGTTCCATCTCGTTTATTTCCTGATAGGCGCGCCGCCAAATAGGCTCTGGCGTTAACTCGTCTACGCGCTCTATTAGCACGCGTCCATACCAAGATCGGTCAAAAATGGTAAGATGTCCGTCTTTAGGCATTTTAACCATAAATCGCCACAGGTAGTGCCTCGCCAATTCGTGCGGATATGGCGGCCCTATGGGAACAACGGCGTAACAGCGCGGGTCTATTTCCGACGTTAGCCTTTTTATCGTACCGCCTTTGCCTGCGGCATCCCAGCCCTCAAATGCAATCACTGCAGAACGGCGGTTTACATACATTTTATTGCAAAGTTTGCGCATGCGGTCTTGATAGTGCTCAAGAGAATCTTTATATTCTGCATCGCTTATGGTTTCGTCTGGTGAAATTTTTTGTAGAGTCGGGGAGATATTCGGGATAGTAATCGTTGGCGTTTTTATTTTTGTACGGTTTTTTAGCTTTTCCTCAACGGAATTGATGATTGTGCGCATTATTTTACAGGTAGCAAAACGCTTGTCTTCTGCCGGAATTATGTGCCACGGACTTTCTTCACTTGAAGTCATTTTTAATAGTTTTTCAAAAAGGTGCAGGTTATGCTCGTAATTGTCGTTTTGTGCCCAGTCGTGAGGGCGTACGCGCCAAGAGGTATTTGGATCTTTTTCAAGTTTTTTAAATCTGCGGCGCTGCTCATCCTTACCAATATGAAGGAAGAATTTAATGATGAGATATCCATCGTCGTTAAGCTGGCGCTCAAAATTGTTTACATCAACATGAAAGCCGTGGGCTTCCATACTTGAAAGCTGCCAGTCTTCCCGCACTCCTGGCAAAATTAACCGATGCCAACTTTTGTCCATAATTACGATTTGCCCTTTTGGGGGCAGATATGTCCAAAAGCTCCATAAAAATGGACGCATGAGCTTGTCCTCTGTAACTTTGCCCGTGGTGCGTACGTCAAAATAACGTGGGTCTAGGGGGTTTGTTACCCGGGAGATGTAAGTGCCTTTGCCGGATGCACCCCAGCCTTCAAAGACCAAAATAACAGGCAAATTCTCTTCACGCACTTTTTGCTGCAAATGGGTTAATGTTTCTTCTAGACGCAATAAGGTTTCTTTATATTCTTTTTTGTCTAGGGTTTTGCTTAAATCTACATTAGTTAGCATTTTTCGTTCACCTTCCAACAAGAAGTATAACATAATAACGCAGTAACACAACAGGACAACATTACATAGTATGTACAAGGAAAGTAAAGGCCTATAAACAGGGGCGCGATGAAAAGTTAATTTAAAACATTCCTAATAGGTCTGAGATTCCTTTATATAGATTAGGCGCAGGTGGGTGGTGATGGAAACGCACTGCCTGCCGGCGTCAGCTAAAATAACTAAAAGGAGGATTCTCATGGGTGAATTCTTAGTTGAAAGCATGGCTCGTTATATCGGGCAAACAGTAACTATTTTTACAACAAGCGGTGGTCTTTCAGGCAATGGCTTTACCGGCGTTTTAGCAGGTATTTGTGGCGGCTGTGTAAGACTTATAACAGACATTGGCGCACCACCAAGCTGCCCAATCGGAAGCGCCTGCTGCGGCGGTTTCCCTGTATTTGAAGGCGAGTTTGAAGGCGGACGTGGCGGCTGTGGCCGTGGCCCTTGCGGCGGCGGACGTGGACGCGGACGTGGCAGACATTGGAACTGGTTGGGAAGCGTAACCGAGATACCAGTATGTAAAATTGTAAGCTTCACACACAACGCAATCTAGTTAAAAAAAATTTCAAGTGCCTAGTGTCACTGGGTACTTGAATTAGATTATCCAAAGATGGGATGTCTTGTAAGCTTCAAAAAAAGAATGAGAGTGGCGCGGCGTAAGCAATGTGCTCTCTCATTTTTTTATATTTTTTCTCAGATTTTCAGCAATTGACATGGGCTGCAGATAAGGTTACTATTTTCCCTAATAAGTACGAGAGAGGACAACCCAAATGGATATTTTATTTAAAAACATAACGGTAGTAACAATGGATCCGGAAAAGCCTATCTTAACCAATGTTAATGTAGGTATTAACGGAAGAAAAATCGCATACATTGCAGATACGGCAAAACCCTATAGCGCCCCTTCGCCAGTGCGTACAATTGACGGCACTGGAAAGGTGCTAATGCCCGGCTTGTACAATTGCCATTCACATGCGGCAATGGCAATGTTTCGCGGTTATGCAAACGACCTAAACTTGGAAGACTGGCTATTTAACTATATTTTCCCCGCAGAGCGAAACTGGACGCCAAAACTGCTTCGTACAGGTACAGATCTTGCAATTGCGGAAATGATTTCATCCGGTACAATTTCTTTTACAGATATGTATTTTTTTATGGATATTGTAGCAGATGCAGCTTATGATGCCGGTGTAATGGCTAACGTAAGCAACGCTGTAATAGGGTTCGATAAAGACAGCTATGACTTTTATAAAGACAATGTGTATGCGCAATCATTAAAAGCAATAGAAAAATATCACAATAAAGAAGATGGGCGCATAAAAATTGATGCGTCCATACATGGTGTGTATACATCTCATCCGCCTGCATGGGCGCAGGTAATGGAATTTACCCACAAGCATGGACTTGGCATGCACGTCCATTTATCTGAAACCAAAACCGAGCACGAAAACTGTATAAAAAATTTTGGTATGACGCCGGCGCAAGTTTTTGCTAAGCATAAGGTTTTTGATGTGCAAACAACTGCTGCTCATGCTGTATGGGTTACAGACGAGGACATTGAAATACTTGCACAAAAAAATGTAACTGTTGCCCACAATCCAATTTCTAATTTAAAACTTGCAAGCGGACTTGCGCCTATACAAAAAATGACGGATGCCGGTATAAACGTAGCCTTGGGTACAGATGGTGTGGCCTCGAATAATTCCCATGATATGTTTGAAGAGTTAAAGATAGCTTCCATATTACAGAAGTATGCTTTATGCGACCCTACTGCATTACCGGCAGCCAAGACTTTGGCAATGGCTACTGTAAATGGCGCCAAGGCACAGGGGCGCGCACAGGAAAGTGGCATAATAAAAGAAGGTTTTGACGCAGATATTTTACTAATAGATTTTGACAACCCTCGCCAGACCGTTTGTTATGACCCGATCTTAAATTTAGCATACTCCACAAGTGGACGCGATGTAGAAATGACAATTTGCCGTGGAAAAGTTTTGTATGAAAAAGGCGAATTTACTACCATAGATATAGAGAAAACCCTGTATAATGCACGCAAAGCCCAGAGTGCTTTAACCGGGCAAACATCACTGCTATAAAAGCATACGTGCAAAAAATAAAATTTATATTGCATTCAATCGATTTCTGCATTATACTATTTCGGTGCCAAGCAAAACCGTTTAGGTTTATGCGGGCCCAAGTGGCGGAATAGGTAGACGCCCGGGACTTAAAATCCCGTGTCCTTCGGGACGTACCGGTTCGATTCCGGTCTTGGGCAACGAATAAATACAGACCTTAGAGAAATCAGGGTCTGTATTTTTTGTTAGGAGTTTAGAAAAATTTTCTGCAAAGAGTTCTTCTATGCTAAAATAAATCAAAGAAGAGATTTTAGTGGCCATAGAATTTTTTGCTATCCTTTGAATTTCTTGATGATATCATTATATTTTGCATGAATATTTTATGGTTGGCGATTTTTGTCATCTGTAGTACAATTATAGTACTAATAATAATTGTTGTGTGATACCTAAGCGTATTGATCCGGAAAATCCCTTGTAACATTTTTGGTAAGGCGATAGCAGGGAAATTGCTGATAAATGCGAAGAATGTAAGCATAATTTGCAACGCTGGTGCTCACATTGAGCAAAGGTACGCCTCCGTTGAAGTACAGTATTTAAGAGAGGGATGTGTGTATGAAACTTCTATTTTTGCATCTTAGTGATCTCCATATTAAATCTAATCGACAACAGGTTAATTTGAAGATAGACAAAATTGTAACTGCCCTTCAGTCTTTGGGGAATGTAGATAGGTGTATTTTCATCGCCTCCGGAGATCTAACATATTCTGGGAAAATAGACGAATACAAAAAGGTTAGGATATTTATAGGTACATTGCTGCGTAAATTAGGCGAAAAATATAATAGCCTTATTGACTGTTTCATCGTCCCAGGAAATCATGATATGATGATTACAAGTGAATTAACCACGACCTCAGAGATAGAAAAACTGTATAAACGCAAAATAAAAGAAGAACTAGATAAGGCATTTTACGAAGAACTGAAACTACAGGATCCTTTTTTTGAGTATGCTAATTCGAAACAGTGTTTTCGGTCAGATAAAGTTTTGGATATGCAAATAAAAAAATATAATAATTTTGTTATACAATATAATTTGCTTAATACTGCTCCATTTTGCAGACCCAAAAAAAATATTAAGGGTATGCTGCATTTGCCTGATGCTAAATTGTTTTCATTAGTAAAACAGGATAATGTTGATCTAGCAATCACAATAATGCACCATAGTACAGAGTGGTTTAACTTACATTCTAAAAATGAGCTGGAATCCAAATTTAAAAATTATTCCGATATTGTTTTTCAAGGCCATGAACATATCCCTGGAACGACTAAAGTAGACGATCTTTCGATTATAAAAGGTGGCGAATACTCTGGAGAATTTACACACGAAAGTACCTTTTCTGCATTAATCGTTGATACTGAATCTTTTGAATGTTCTGAAGTAAAGTTCAAGTGGGATAAAGATAACACTATGTTTCGTAGCCACAATGAGCAGCTTGATTTTCATATATCGCCTAGAAAAGAGTTTATGCTGCCCAATGAAAAGTTCGTATCACAGCTTCTTGAAGATAGTCAAAGATTATCTGAAAAATTCTTGGATTACTTTGTTTTCCCCAAATTGAAGCGTAACAAAAAAAATGCTACTAGCGATGAGATCGAATTTGTATCCGAAAAAGATTTTTGGAATGAACTCTTTTCTTCAAAAAAAATCAATATAACAGGAAAAAGCAGAAGTGGGAAAACTACCTTGCTAAGATACCTTTATATGCAGTGTTTAGATAGAAATATGGTGCCCTTATATTTGGGCAGCGACCATGGTGTCGGTAAGTTTGCGATTAAAAATGTTATGAAAACTCTCATTGGTGAGCAGTACGGTAATCAGTCTATTACCTATGAAAAATACTCTCAACTCGCTTCACAAAAAAAAGTAATTTTAATTGATGACTTGCACACATTAAAAAATAGCGAAAACCTATTAAATGCAATTGAAAATGAAGTAGAGTATATAATTTACACGTCAGAGAATCGGATTAATTACGATGTAATAGATGCAACAAAAGATGAGCTTCTTGAGTCAGTGAAGGGGACCTATATTATTATCGAGGACTTTTATAAGGAGAAGCGGACAGAACTTGTGAAAAAGCTGTGTGAATTTAAGCAACAGAATTCTAATTTTATTGACTTTTTAATGCAAACTCTGGACCATTATGTAAGAAGGCGAAATGGATTATTTGTCTCATCGCCTGAGTATATAGTTCAATTCGTTAAGTATTTCATAAATAAGGATGTACGAGACCATAGAGGAGAAGAGGTGTTTAATGTTGTTTTTGAAACAAATTTAAGAAATTCCATTATTGAATTTTCAGGAGAAAAAAATATTGGATCTTGTATGCTTATACTGGAGGAAATTTCTTTTTTTATCCATAAAGAAAAAAATGAGGTTATTTCTTATGCTGATATAGTGAGCATTGTTGATGAACTCAATGAAAGTCGTGCCTTAGCGATAAATACCAAAAAATGTATTGACATCATTATGAATGCAAAAATAATAAATATGTCGCGCAAAATAAATAACTATGCATTTGCAAACAGAAATTATCTCGCATACTTTATTGCAAAAAAGTTAAATGGGATGATTGAAAAAAGTGGATTTAATATACCCGAACTGCAATATGTTTTTACTAATATATGCTTTGGAATTAATGACAATATACTTCTTTTCTTATCATATTTGCGAAACAATACTGCTTTTGCCCTTTCTATTTGTGCTCTATTAAACGATATTGTACAGGATTTTCCAGAATTAGATTTTGATAATAATAACGTTTCTTTTCTCAAGCGACAAAGGGCAATTACATTGTCGGTGCCAAGTGAAAATGAAAAGAAGAAGGTTGCAGAAGCCCTAGATGATGCAGAGCGGCAACACTTGCTAGTGGAAAGTGATGATATTCAATATGAAAGTGTTTACGCTTATGATGAAAATGAAGCAGATCACTATCCTAACAAAATTGTTAAAGCTATGAAATATCTTGAGATTATTTCAAAGTCACTCATAAGTCATTGGGTAAATTTGAACAAGCTTGAAAAATTACGTATTGTTAATCTAATGTATTCTGCACCAAATCGATTGCTATATGCAATGCTTAAACCTTATGATGATAAATATGATGAATTGATAACGGAAATTCAAAACTTTATTTCATTAATTCCTAAGATGTCTAAAGTAGAAAGAGTAGAAATAGAGGAACTTTTTAATAAAATGGCCTCTTATATTTGCTTACACCTGTATAATGAGGTTGCATTTTTTGGAGCAAATAATGACACTCTTCCATTGTTGAACAATGAATCGCTAAAGACATCAAATTATAAAATTGTGAATCTAATAATGGAGGGAAACGGTGCTAGTACATCTAGCTTTGTCGATAAGGCCGTTAAACTAAAAGAATCCGAGGATGATGTATTTATTACAAATTTAATACAAATTATTACGTATAGGCATATTATGGAGCGCACAGTGTCGTCACCGCAACTAAATAGAGTGGCTAGTAAAATTTTGACTGGAATTCCAAAGCAAAAACTCCTCATTAACTCAATGGTTAGCAAAGCAAAAAAAGAGTAGCAGGTATTGTGTTGGTCCTACCCCAACTGGCCATTTCCGCTTTTAAGATTATGGCCTAACTACAAAAGCGGGAACATGCACGTCATATAGCCGCGCTGACAATATCTGCCACCTTTACATTATATACTGTTTCTGTTAGTGATATTCATTACTTTAATGAATTCAACCTAAAATTATTAATCCTATGAGTTGTTTAGGTGTCTATAATCGCGGCGAGATCTTTTCATATGCTTCACCTAAATTTTAAACATTTCCGAATAAGATGTAAACATATCCTCTGTCCCAGGCAGTATCAAATGCTCAAATGGTTTATTTCCGTACGCCACATAAGCCCAGTCGTTACTACAGTATGTTATATCCCAATTTAAGGGCAATGCCGTATCTGTATAAACATTATATATTTTTAGCTGCTTCATCCGTTCAATCAATTCCTCCTCAACCGGTGTTTCGGTAGATAAAGGGCTGCCCATTTCAGAAAATAAGTAATTATTGCCTTGAATAACACCGCAATGGTCACAGTGGTTAGCAAAGCATTTTCCAGCCACGTTAGAGTGGCCTGTTTTAACATTGTATTTGCTTTTAAGATATGAAAGCAGCAAAGGGGGGACATTATTCTCATCCTCAGTCCATGCCAAATGAATATCATCTTCCATTTCAGGATAATCCTCGAAATCTTTGATTGAGTATGTTCCATTATCTTCATCAATAAGCCAGGAGTGATCCCAAACGCCAAACCCAATTACACGTGTTTTTTTATTACAACGAAAACACATGCGTAATGCCTCTATAATACAAAAATTTTCGAATATAATGAGTGTCTGCTCACGACCCTCCGCTATCCACTTTCCAAACTTAGAGAACGCTTCTATAGGTCCTTCGAAATACCATTTTTTGATTTTTGCATCCCAACATGCACCGATAGACTTTGCAGAGTCTTTTTCAGCATAAGGTACATTTAAATATATTTTTGCAGTCATAAAACACCTCATTTATCCTTTAATCCCAGCTAGAAGCAAGTAAAAAGTCTCTCACATTTCTATGTTTAATACCTTCACGGCTCATATCAAACTCATCTAAGGTTACAACATACTTAGGAAAATTATCTCGAACATATTCATATACCCCAAATTCACGCTGGATAGTCTCTTCTGATGCAAGAAGGTACGCAACTTGAACATAGAGTTTTTCACTCCTCTTTTCACAAATGAAATCAATCTCTCTTATTCCTGCTTTTCCTACTGATATTTTATATCCTCTACGAAGCAGCTCCATATAAACAATGTTCTCAAGTATAAGATTAATGTCTTTCATGTTGCCGCCAAAAACTGCCTCACGAATGCCGTGGTCGGCAATATAATATTTCTCATTTACAGCAAGTAACTTTTTACCTTGCAAATCTTGTCTGCGAACTTGATAAAATAGCAAAGCGTCCATGCAGTAACTAATATAGTTCATAATCGTTTCAGGAGCAGCCGCGCGGTTTTCGCTTTTAAAATATTTTGAAATAGAAGCCGCCGAGAACGTTGTACCAATACCCCCAAATACATAGGCGATTATGCGCTCCAGTAAATCAACATCTCGTACTTTGTTGCGTTTTACAATATCCTTAAGGACAACTGAATTAAACAAATCTTGTAAATAAATTTGTGATGGTGTTTCATCATAACGGAGATTTCCAAGATAAGGCATACCACCAAGGGTTAAATATTTTGTAAATGCCTCTTGCATCTGTATTTGTGGAAGAATAGATGTGTACAACTCTAAAAACTCCCTAAAGGAAAATGGATAAATAACGAACTCCACATATCTTCCGGCAAGATATGTGGCAAGTTCTCCCGAAAGTAGTTTTGCGTTTGAGCCTGTGATGTAAATGTCGCAGTCAAACTCTACACGAAACGAATTGATGCATTTTTCCCAATTTGAAACTTCTTGAATTTCATCAAAAAATAGGTACGTTTTTCCTTCGATACTTGAAATCTGCTTGGATACTTCCCTATGCAGAGACTCAGCTATACATAGTTCTACATTACTCATATCTTCAAAGTTAAATCTTATAAACTGTGTGTCAGAAATACCTTGCTCAATTAGCTCGTTTTGTATTAACTCCAGCATGACAGATTTTCCACTACGGCGGATACCAGTCAAAACCTTTATAAGCTCGTTGCCGATAAATGGGCGTATACGGTTCATGTACGCTTCTCTTTTTATCATAGGAATTAAGTCCTTTCCAAATAATAGTAAAATCATTTTATCACACATATATCTTAGTTTCAATGTGGAAATATAATTTCATTAAGATGTATCTTTATAAATTTGCTTTTCATTTGAAGTTAGCTAGTACCAATTTCAAGTCAAAGCCTGTCTGCCAAAGCAATGCGCCGTGCTACTGTGCGGCACGTTTTGAGCAATAGGCAGATAGGATTTTAATTAAAATTGATATAATAAAGCTTGATAAAGAACATCACAAGGATTGACACTGTTATAATGGCAAGGTACACTCAAAAAGTGTATTTTTATCATAAGCAAATAAAAAAACTGTCCCATATAAAACGGTGGTGAACACATGAAAATAACAATAGAACCCCCACAACCCGGTGAAGAAGAACAAATAATAATAAAATGCAACAACATCCCGCCAGAGCTTCTACACCTACTAAACGCCTTCACATCCCGCAATAACCTACTAATCGGCTATACCGGCAGCGACATTCACCGTGTGGCCCCTATGGATATTTTCTATATAGAAACTGTAGATAACAGAACATTCCTATACTGCGAAAAAGACATATACGAAAGCAAACAAAAACTATACGAACTAGAAAGCGCCCTATCCGGCGGAGATTTTTTGCGAATATCTAAATCTGTCATAGTAAACCTCAGCAAAATAAAATCCCTTTCACCATCCATATCCGGAAGGCTGGAAGCGGCACTTATGAATGGCGAAACAGTAATTATTTCCCGCCAATATGTTGGCGAACTAAAGAAAAGTTTTGGAGTATAGTACAAAAATAAATTCAAGTGGTAGGCGGAGCGCCACCACTTGAAACATCCGCTTCATATTCCTATAATAACGAAAATACCCATATAGACGAGTAGGAGGTAATAGAATGGATTTAAAAAAATCGGTTTTCTATATTAGTAAAATAGATTTAAAAGGTACAATTATGTATACAATGGTAGTATTTGCCGGTGCTGTACTTGCCATGTATATAGATAGATTAATTACCGGAGCAACCACTATAGATGTAAGTACGATAACAGGATTATTAATCTTCAGTATATTAAGCAATTTACTACGGTTTATTTTCCCTAAAAAAAAGCTAAGCAAGGCCCAGTTGTTTATCTACATGGGTATCCATTTATCGGCAATAATAGCGCTGGGGTTGGCTGTTGCAACATTAATGGATTGGATTACATGGGCTGAACCTATTCGAATAATTTTCTTTATCACACAAATCGTAACTGTATATATAGTGCTATCAGTGATAAACACACGAAGAACTAAAAAGTTAGCAGATGAATTAAACGAAAAATTAAAAGAACGATATAAAAGGTAGGTTGGAGATACCATTTCAACTTACCTTCTTTTTTTAGCAGCTTACTTTGCAAAATTTACAGGTTACTGTTTGAGTAGTTGAAGCACAGCACAGGTGATAGTACTCTAAAGAAAAAAGGGGTTTTTGCCATGACAAAACTATTTACCCAAAACAGTAACTTTCGTAATTTTTTGCTATATCAGGTTTTAAAAGGTATCGGCAGTGGTATTTTTGCAATATTTATGATGTGGGCTGTACATTATCAATTTCAAAATACATGGTATACAGCGGTAGCCGGGTTTATGTTTGCATTTCCAAGTGTTGCAAGCTTTGTTGCCGGTCCATTTGTGGACAGGCGAGGTAAGGCAGCACTAATTAGAATTGCCAGCTTTGTGCAAATTTGCGTCATAGGTTTTTTGCTTGCACCTATAGAGCTTGGAGTATGGGCCATATTTTTGGCAATTCTTATTTTTGCAATTGCTAACATGATTAGCAGCCCGGCGGAGAAGGCCATTCTGCCAAGCATAGTAAACGGTGATGAACTTATAAAAGCAAACGCATTAATCAACATTTTAGGTACAGTTACAGGGCTTGCAATAGGTATTTTTCTATACTTTACAATGGTCGATGATGGCAGTTTTTCTACAGTGTTTTTAGTAAACATTGCTGCGTTAATTGGTGGTTTAGTTTTCGCGATGCTTTTAAAAGATTTCGCAAAGTCAACTGATAGCAAATTGTCATCAGTTGAAATGCGGCAAAATTATTTTGCCGAACTAAAAACAGGTTTTGCATATGTAAAAAAAGACGCATTAGCCCACCTGGTTATTGTATTTGCATGTATGAGTATTATTGGAAATATGGCATATGTTAACCTGCCAATGTTTGCAGAAATACACCGGGGCGATGGGTCTGGCTACATTATACTTATGGCTGTCAGCATGGTAGGAGGTGTGGTAGGCTCTTATATAGCAAACATTGTCGCTCCCAAATTTGAACTTGGCAAAATTTTTATTGCAGGACTAATTCTTATGGGAATTGCACGTATTGTTTTTGTTCATGTGATTAGTAATGATTTTAGAAGAGCATTACTAATACTTGTACTTTATTCAGGTCTAGCTAGTGCTGTTGGGTTGATGTTTCATTCCATGCAGCAAAAAATGTTAAATAAAAATATTATCGGGCGGGTAAGCACCATAATTACAACAATAGTTAGCATTGCAGCAGCGGGAGGCGCATTAGTTGGCGGTTTAGCAGGTACGCTGTTGCCAAACGTAGATATGGTTTTTATTATTCAAGGTGTGATTTATATAATTATTGGCCTTGGAGTAAGTTTATCCGGCCATGTTAGGAAGCTGCCAAAAATAAGCGATGTGGAGGAACTATAAAATGCTGGCAATATTGTGTTTTCGCATAGATGGGGCTATACTTATCTCATGTCTAAAATAAACTTTCGACTGCCTTTGGCTTAAAACTTTAAAGGTTAGGCTGTCTATACCCCAAATCCTATGCTATACTAACTCAATAATAAAAAACTAATGAGGTATAAAATGCTAACAGTAGAAAATTTATCACTGCACTTTGGCGGCAGAAAATTGTTCGACGGTATAAACCTGCAATTTTCACCAGGCCATTGCTACGGAGTGATCGGTGCAAATGGCGCAGGAAAATCCACATTTTTAAAAATTTTAAGCGGCGAACTAGAGCCTACAAGAGGCGACGTGTTTTTAGAAAAAGGCCTTCGCATGTCAATTCTAAAACAAGACCACTATAGTTATGACAATTATAATGTGCTAGATACGGTTATTATGGGCAATATGCGCCTATACGAAATAATGAAAGAAAAAGACGCCCTCTACCAAAAGCCTGACTTTGACGAAGCCGATGGAATAAAAGCAGCAGAACTAGAAGGGGAGTTTGCATCATTTAATGGCTGGGAGGCAGAAAGTGATGCCTCTAAACTTTTACAGTCCCTGTCTATACCGGAAGATAAACATTTTGTAATGATGAGCGAGCTAGATGGGCAAGAAAAAGTGCGCGTATGCTTAGCCCAAGCTCTTTTTGGCAACCCCGATGTACTTGTACTTGACGAACCTACCAATGACCTTGACATTAATAGCATTACCTGGCTCGAAGAATTTCTTATCGCATACGAAGGCGTAGTTATTGTAGTATCCCATGACAGGCATTTTCTGAACAATGTGTGCAGTTATATAGCGGATGTGGATTTTGGTTCTATCAAACTTTATACGGGCAATTATGATTTTTGGTATCAATCTTCCCAGCTTATGCTTGCATTAACCCGAGATCAAAACCGTAAAAAAGAAGAAAAAATTCAAGAGCTGCAAAAATTTATCCAGCGATTTTCAGCCAATGCGTCCAAATCCCGCCAAGCAACCAGCCGCAAAAAATTACTAGATAAAATTGTTGTAGAAGACATTCAACCCTCTAACCGCCGTTATCCTTTTATTCATTTTAAACCAGAGCGAGAAGCGGGTAACGACATTTTAACCGTCGAAGACTTATCGAAAAAAAGCGATGATGGGTTAGACTATTTTACAGATTTAAATTTAACGGTTGTTAAGGGCGAAAAAATTGCCTTTACAGGCAACGAGCACGCCATAAGCGCCTTGTTTCGTATATTAGCAAGCGAGGAAAGGCCAGATAGCGGAAATTTTAAATATGGGGTAACCATTACCCAGGAGTATTTTCCAAAAGATAACACACCATTTTTTGAAGACTGCGACCTTACCATTGCAGACTGGCTTCGCCAATATTCTAAAGATGAAACAGAAAACTACATCCGCGGCTTTTTAGGTAAGATGCTGTTCTCCGGCGAGGAAGCGCTTAAAAGTGCCAGCGTGCTTTCTGGTGGTGAAAAAGTGCGCTGTATGTTCGCAAAAATGATGATGACTACCGCAAATTTCCTAATTTTTGACCAACCAACAAACCATTTAGACCTTGAAACAATAACAGCCCTAAGCAATGCCCTTGTGGACTTCTCTGGAAATATTTTGTTTACTACCCACGACAGGGAACTAATACAAACCGTGGCAAGTAGAGTGATTGAATTATAATAGTAATTGCATGCACCCAAAGCGGAAGAGTCTGGGGCAAAGCCCCATTCAAATAAGGGAGGTTTTTTTATGCAGAATTTGCAGTTGGAGGATTTTAGAAATTACCGATTTATCGATGGTTTAAAACTATCACCAAGCGGAAAGAACATTGCCATTTTAGGCCGCAAGGCCAACAATGAAAATAGCTATGATGTAGCTATTTTTGTAGACAAAGGCTGTGGATTCAAGCCTCTTACAAGCCTAACAGGCAAGGTGAGCCACTTCCTGTGGACAGATGACGAAACAATTCTTTTTGCGGAAACACGAGACAAGCAAGATAAAGAAAAGCTGGAAAGCGGCCACGAACTCACCTGCTATTATTCTATAAATATAAATGGTGGTGAAGCTGCTCCTGCTTTCAAAATTGACGCAATGGTTACTAGTCTTGAGCTGCTAGAATGCGGTAAATTTCTTGCAACCACAATCTTTGACAATGCACGGCCTAATTTAGAAGGCAAAACAGAAACAGAAGTACAAGAAATCTTAAAAGACCTTAAAAAAGCAAAGGGTTATCAGGTAATAGACGAACTTCCATTTTGGTTTAATGGCAAGGGTTATACAAATAAAAAACGTACCCGCCTTAACATTTTTACAGATGGAAAACTTACGCCCATTACCGAGCCCCTTGCAAATGTTTCCGGCCATAAGCTATCTGCCTGTAAAAAGCGCGTAGCGTATACCGGAGATTTACCGCCTGCGGAAATTCGCAGCTTAGAAAGCAATATATACATTGTAAATCTTGAAACACTTGAAACAACAACAGCTTTGGAAGAGCCAAAGCGAGTTCGTTTCTTCGATTTTTGGAATGACAAACTAGTAGCGTCCTTTGCCGAGCCAGGGCAAAAACTACATGAACATGGGCCATTTTATATAGTAGAAAATAAAAAGGCTGCCAAGTTAACAGAGTTTGATTTAACCATAGGCCAGCCTGGTTCTTCCGATTCAAAGTTTGGCGGTGGCATCACTGCTAAAATTGTAGTTAATAGTCTGTTCTTCCTAGCGCTTAAAGGTTACCACACAGACATATTGGAACTTAACTTAGAAAACGGCGAAATTAAAAACATAACTAACAGCGGCGGTAATATCGACTTCTTTGATATGGTAAACGGCAGATGCGTAATGGGCTTTATGCCGGCGGGTAAATTGATGGAGGTTTTTGAGTTTACACAAGGTAAACTTGAAAAATTAAGTTCCTTCAACGACGAAATCCATAATACGCGCAAATATTCCGCTCCAGAATATTTTACATTCATAGATACAGAAGGTGTAGAAGTAGACGGATGGGTGATAAAACCAATTGATTATGTGCCAGGCAAAAAATATCCGGCGATTTTAGAAATCCACGGCGGGCCAAAAACAGCGTACACCGAAAGTTATTTCCACGAAATGCAGTTGTTTGCCAGCCAGGGATATTTTGTAATGTTTTCAAACCCAAGGGGCAGCGACGGCAAAGGTAATGAATTTGCAGATATCAGAGGCAAATACGGTGCCATAGACTACGATAACTTTATGCAATTTGTAGATGAATGCATCGCAAAATACCCAGACATTGACGAAAACCGAATGGGCGTTTTAGGCGGATCATACGGTGGTTTTATGACCAACTGGATTGTAGGCCAAACAGACCGCTTTAAAGCTGCGGTAACCATGCGTAGTATATGTAACTGGATGTCCATGACATTTATAAGCGACATCGGTTACTTCTTTGACAATGACCAAATGGATATTAGCGACCCATGGAGTGGGGCCGAAACATTATGGGACCGTTCGCCTCTTAAATATGCTCAAAATGTAAAAACGCCTACATTAGTCCTGCATTCTGACCAAGATTATCGCTGCTGGTCCCCAGAGGCGTACCAATGGTTTACTGCCCTTAAACTTTTAGGTGTTGACACGAAGCTAGTTATGTTCCATGGCGAAAATCATGAGCTGTCTCGCTCTGGCAGACCGGATTTAAGGGAAAAAAGATTATCAGAGATTATGAACTGGATGGATAAGTATTTGAAGTAGAACTGTAAATAAAGCCACAGGGGATGTCCGACAAGACATCCCTTTTTATTAGGTTAATACTAGTTGACATGGTGGCTGCAATATGATATCATTTTGATATCAAAAATACGAGGTGATTTTATGAACGAAAAAAACACAAATGTAAGTGTTGTAGAAAGGCCGGTTTGGAGTATCCCCGGTATGCCTGTCCTAATCATTAATACGCTGTTAACCCTTGGGGCTACTGGGGCGTTGATTTATGGCTTTGTAGATGGGGCGGCAAATAATGTGCCATTACTGGTAATAGGTTTTGTATATTTGCTTATTCCTATGTGGCTTTTGTATGGAGGGCTTTGCATTTTGCGCCCGCAAGAAGCCATGGTTCTAACGCTTTTTGGTAAGTATAATGGTACGCTTCGTGGGCCGGGTTTTTTCTTTGTAAATCCTTTTTCAAGTGCATTTAAAAGCGAAGTCGGCCAGCCTAGCACCGGTGCAGCTAATATCACCAGCACAAAGACATCTACTGCTTCGGATGAAATTTCCAAGGCGCTTGCATCAGCCTCTGCCAGTAAAATATCGCTAAAGGCCAAAACGTTAAATAATGACAAGCAAAGGATAAATGACTTGCTTGGTAACCCGGTGATTATCGATACAGTAGTAATTTGGCGGATAGTAGATACAGCCAAAGCCATGTTTAATGTGGACAATTTTATTGAATTTTTATCAATTCAATGCGATTCGTCTTTACGGTCGATAGTGAGTCAATATCCGTATGACTTGCCAAGGGACGGACAAAGCGAAGATAAATGCCTAAGAAGCGCGTCCGACGAGGTGGTTACGCGTTTAATGGATGATATCCAGGCAAAAGTTGCCATAGCAGGTATGGAGATATTAGATGCCCGCATAACCAACCTGTCCTATGCGCCGGAAATTGCCTCAGCTATGCTGCAAAGACAGCAAGCCAGTGCCGTTGTAGACGCCAAGCAAACCATCGTTGATGGTGCGGTGGATATTGTACAAATGGCCCTAAAACGCCTTTCAGAAGACAATGTGGTAGAACTTGACGAAGAGCGGAAGGCTGCAATGGTAAGCAATTTGTTGGTAGTACTATGCTCAAATGCTGAAGCCCAGCCGGTTATAAACAGCGGTTCTTTGTATTAAAAAAATGGTGGACGATAAAAAGACCTCAAAGGCCGACAAAAAGAAACAAGTACCCTTGCGACTATCCGAATCCCTTTACAACGAGCTTGCTGCCTGGGCTGAAAATGATTTCCGCTCATTAAATGGGCAAATCGAATATTTGTTAACTCAGTGTGTTAAAAAACAGCGTCGTGGGGAAAAGTCGGAGTGATAAATAGAAAAAGCCCAGAACAATCAACTGTTCTGGGCTTTTTCATCATTCAACATCTCATCCCGCAGCTTTTGAAACCACTCAAGTCCAAACCGGATTTCATCCAGCCCAAGTTTTAGCGTCAAGATAGCGTATTTGCTAACATCGTCCAAAAGGGTAAAGGGGTCATCTGTTTCTACGCTATCTAGCAGCGCATCTATATAGTCTTTATTTGCCTCTACATAGGCCTGTCGCATGGCAGATATGGATTCGGTGGGTATCGCCTCAATAGATGTTTCAACGGCTTTCAAATATTCCAATTCTTCTTCAAGCTCCTTAATTTGCCCTTCGATAATGGTCAAGCGTTTTGCAGGGGGCAAAAATCCAAGTAGTAGAAATTTTCCAAGCTCCATATTTCTTGCTTTGCTGATAGATAAAGGGCTGCTTAGCCAACACATAAAATGCGCTCGTCCGGCAGGGGTAATTTCAAATATTTTTTTAACCACTTTCCCCTCAGAGGCTTCGTTAAATATAACGAAGCCTTTATTGTGTAAAATTTTTAGGGCACGCTGAACATTACCTATACTGTGGCTGCATATGTCTTTATAGTTTTTTTTGATTAGTTGTTGCAGCTCATAGGCCGTTAATTTGTTGGGCATAAGTATCCCAAGAAGGAAATCTTCCATATTATACAGTCAACTTTCTTTTATATGCGATAATGGTTGCAGCAAAGGAGCAAATCAATATCCCGCCCCACCATACTAAGGTTAGCATCAAGTTATTATCGGTTACTTCGTGGCCGTTCATTAATGCGCGTATGGCGTTAATAAAAGGTCCCATGGGCTGATTTTCTGCAAAGTATCGTAGAACCCTAGGCATATTTTCAGTTGGAGCCATGCCGGGGGAGAGAAAAACCAGCAAAGCCGTAAGGGCTAAAATCCCACTCACACTTGCAGAATCTGGCATAACCACTCCAAGCCAGACAGAAAACCAGGTGATAGAAAAAATAAATAAAGTAATAAGCCCCACAATAACCAGCCATTCAAATACATTAGCAGAAGGGCGAAATCCCGCAATCATAGCCACCCCAATGGTAACAGTCGTGGTAATAACAGTTTTTACAAAAGCCGCAAGTACATGCCCAGACAAAAAAGCCGGGGAAGAAATAGCCATAGCTCGAAAGCGGTTAATAATCCCATTGGTCATATCATCGGATACGCCCACTCCGGTAGATGTGGAGCTTTGCACCAACACATTCACCAAGATCCCTGGTACAATAAAATTGGCAAAATTATATGGGCCTACGTCCATAGATCCACCAAATACATAAATAAATACTAACATTAAAATAGCGGGTATTGCAACACTAATTACCATTGCGGTAGGGTTGCGTAAGGTGTTTAACATAGAGCGCCAAAACATTGTCTTAATATCACGTATCATGGTTATCATTATTCATTACCTCCGTTTTTTTCATATCCAATAACTGAGAAGAACGCATCTTCCAAAGACGGTACTTCCTGCTCAACTTTTATAGCCTTGATATTGCCAGCCTTGATAGTTGCTAAAATATCTGCAAGATCATCCACGCTACCATCGGTGAGTAGAGAAAGGCTCTTTTTTTCCATACGCGCTGCGGTATATCTCGTAAGTGCTGACCGCGCCCTGTCTACGTCTTCTGTATCGGCAAACGTTAGTTTGATCATCCCTCCGGGTAATAAGCTCTTTAGCTCGGCAGGAGTACCTTGTGCGGCAATTTTCCCTTCATGCAAAATGGCAATGTAATTAGCCAATGCTTCTGCTTCCTCCAAATATTGGGTCGTCAGAAAAATAGTGGTGCCGGTATCGGCCATTTCTCGCACAAGTTCCCACATGGCAAGGCGGTTTTGAGGGTCAAGGCCGGTGGTGGGTTCGTCCAGAAAAATGACCGCTGGGTTGCCGATTAGGCTCATTGCAATGTCTAACCGCCTTCTCATTCCGCCGGAATATTCTGACGCGAGCTTATTTCCGGCTTCCAGCAAATTAAACTTCTCAAGCAGTTCATCTGCCTTAGCTTTAGGATTTGCGATATGTTTTAGCTTGCCAATAAGTATCAAATTCTCCCGGCCTGTAAGCAATCCGTCCACAGTGGCATATTGTCCGGTTAAGCTAATCGACCGCTTTACTTCAGTTTTCTGTTTAAAGCAGTCAAAGCCGTTTATTACTGCATTGCCGCCATCTGCTTTAGTTAATGTGGCTAAAATATTAATGGTAGTGGTTTTCCCCGCTCCGTTAGAGCCAAGCAGTGCAAAAATGCCCCCTCTTTTTACATTAAAGTCTACACCCTTTAATACCGTATTATCTTTAAAAGATTTTTTTAGGCCAGACACGCTGATAATCGCATCTATTTTTGTAGGATTTTGTCCCAATCCCTGTGGTTTTGCTGTTGTATTGGTTGTGTTCATGTATATCGCTCCTCGCATTTTTTAGTGACTACCTATTAGGTATGTTGAAAATATATCATACCTAATAGGTATGTGTCAACTATTTTTTTGCATAAAATTTTTTAGGGCACAAAAATAGCCTTTTGAGGCAATCCTTAAGACAGTATTTTAAAACCAAAATACAATAGAAAAGCCCTATCTTACACAATTCACCTTGTGCAAGATAGGGCTTTTGTAATAGTATTTTAGACGTTTTGTGCTTAACTTTAAACTTTACGAATCTCTGAACCAGAAATTAAGTGTACATCTCCAACTACAGCCTTTACTATACCATTTTCTACACGAATGGCAGCATCATCAGCCGTTGTATAAATATCTATCTCTTGTGAAAGTGGCAGTATATAATCTTGAAGTAATTTTGAGCTATCAATAGCGTGCCGCCGCCTGTTAACTAAGGAAAAATAAGGTTCGTAAGCAAAGTCATCAAGTCCAAGACAGTTGTATACGGCGCGTTTTTCAGATTCGTAGTTGTTATCTACTACGCCAACACATTTTTTGGCCATATTATAAGCACCTGCGCTGATTCCCATGATAACAGCTGCGCTACTTTCTTTGATAGCTGTGTCTAGGTTATATTCCTTAATAAAATCCATTTGAGGCGCTGTGTAACCACCTGTCAGCAAAATAACAGAGGCATTTTTAACGGCTTCTTGTGCCGTTAATTTGTCCATACCTGTGTCAATCCCATGGTATTCTTCAAAAACAAGGCCTGCGGGGGTAAGCCAGTCATTTTTTGCGATACGCACATACTCTTCTATGCCCCATGCTCCCCAAATTATTGCAATGGACGATCTGTCAATTATGTCTTTACGCAAAGATTCTGCAAACTGCGCTGGTAGCGGGCCATCAAACCAGCCGGAATAATAATGAATTGCCATTAAGTTTCCCTCCTATAGCTATTAAAGAAAGCCAAAATGCTTTCAGCAATATTCATATTTGCTTCCCTGTAATGTTTGCGAGTTTAAAAAAGTTTAACCGCGTAGGCATCATATTCACAATCAAACAAATACCCTAGCTTTTCTGCCAGTGATAAAGATTCTTTACAATCTGCATCCCATCTGGGGTAAATATTTTTATCTAAACATTCAAGTACAAGCTTTGCAGCGCAAATTGTAGCAAGCCCTCTGCGCTGGAAGCTTTTTTTTGTATCAATTTGAATTTCGATTCCGTCATCACAACTCATGCAAGAAGATGCGCCGCTAACCAATTCGTCACCAAAAAATATGCAATAGCCTAGCCCTCTTTCTGCATAATCTTTTGCGGAATGGTATAAGGAATACCACTCCTCTGCAACTTCATCTCTTAGGGTTTGGTTATACACATTTTCATCAATTTTAACTAGGTTGTATTCAGGGGAAAGGTTATCGATATAGGATTGCAATTTTTTGCGGTCAATTTTATTTTTGTCAAATTTTATTCTATAACGTGGGAATTTTCTGGCACTCTCGTAATAGACTTCTTCTATGATACGGCTCCATCCATCATTTTGAGGTATCATTGTAAGCCATCTCATATTATTGGGCGTATTTTTAACAAGATTTATGGCACCAGCAGCTTTATGGTTGCCAAAAAAATAGCAAAATTCATCAACAATTATACGTGCGCAAGAGGGGTTCGCTAAATCATCAACCCAACCACGCCCAACGTATCCTTGTAAGTATGAACGTACAGCGATGTCATTGGCATTGCCAATTATTTTTTGAAGCTGGCTGATAATTTTCTTATCTATTTCAAACATATTTCCTCCTAATTTATAGCAATTTTACACTGAGTATAAATAAGCATCCATATAAAGACAAGGTAAAGAATGATTTATAGTTAAGAGGTATTTAATATTTTCAAGTGCCAAGTGTCACTAGACACTTGGATTTTTTCGTTGTAAAGCCTTTATGCCTGTGATAGACTTATGTTTGGGATTTTACACAAATATATAAGTTAAATATAAAGGTGAATGTATGCTGCTTTCCATTAGCAATCTAAAAAAAACATATGACGGCAAAAATTTTGTACTGCATGGAGTTGACCTTGCCGTTGATACCGGCGAGTTTGTTGCAATTGTCGGCCCTTCAGGTGCGGGCAAATCAACACTGATGCGGTGCATAAACCGCTTGATAGAACCAACCGCCGGGGAAATTATTTTTGACGGTACGCGGGTGGATACGGCAAGAGGTTCTGCCCTTCGTAAGGTGCGCACACGTATTGGTATGATATTTCAACACTATAATTTAATTGCGCGAACGAATGTTAAAAAAAATGTATTGCATGGACGTTTGGGAGAAACACCTTTTGTTAGGAGTTTTCTCGGCTTATATCCAAAGGAAGATAAACTGGAGGCAGAAGCGTTGCTTGCCACCGTTGGACTATCGGGCCATATGTATCAAAAGGCAGGTACGTTGTCCGGTGGACAAATGCAGCGTGTTGGTATTTGCCGCGCACTTATGCAGCATCCTAAGCTTCTGCTTGCAGATGAGCCTATATCCTCATTAGACCCTGCATCTGCACAGGTTGTAATGGACCATATACAGGATGCAACAAGGGAGCGGGAGCTTGCATGCATTGTAAATTTACACCAAGTAGATTTTGCAAAAAAATATGCCACAAGGATTATTGGCATGAAAAATGGCCATATTGTTTTTGATGGTACCCCAGCGGAACTGACTGACGAAATTGTTGCGTTCATATATGATGCGGACGATGATGAAGATACCAATAGCGGTGATGGACAGGTGTCCACCTCTGCCCCAGGAGCAGAGGGTGTTTACCAGAACAAGAAAACTTTTTTCAAAATGGGAACCACTATAAACATAACAGGGTGGGGGATCGCTGCCACAGTATTGGCAATTATTCTGGCCTCATTTATATATTTAAATGTAAATCCAATCGCTGTGTTTGCGTCCTTTCCTAATTTTTTTTCTTTTGCATACAATAACTTTCTACCTCCAAATTTTGCTGGCATAGCTACACAACTGCCAAATGTGTGGCGTACGCTAATGTTCGCGGTAGTAGGTACGTACATATCTGCTTTTTTGGCGTTCTTTTTTGGTATTTTAATGGCACGTACAATGAATCCTTTTCCTATATTGCGCGGTATTGCGCGTTTTTTTATGTCATTTTTACGCAATGTGCCTTTGCTTGTGTGGGGTACAGTTTTAGTTTTTATTTTTGGCATAGGTTCTATGCTGGGTGTTGTAACCTTGGTAATGGCAACTTTGGGTTTTTTAGCCCGCTCCTACGCAGACTCTATCGATGAAATTGCAGGAACAAAACTAGAGGCATTGCGTGCAAATGGTGCTGGCTATTGGCAAATTTTGTTCCACGGACTTGTGCCGGAATTTGTACCTTCTTGGATTAACTGGACTCTGTTTTCTTTTGAAATAAACATACGTGCATCTGCAATTTTAGGTATGGTTGGCGCAGGCGGTCTTGGACTTGTGATACAAAATAATTTAGATTTGCGCAGTTTTCGTCGTGCAATGGCCCTCATCATAATTTTGGTTTTGCTTGTGTTAATTACAGAAGTTTTGACAAATACTATGCGCAGGTTATTGCAAAAAAATGTGCAGCTTACGCCTATTTTAAATAAATTTTGTAATGTGATATTAGCTGCTGGGCTTGGGGCATTGTTTTTCTTTGCTGTGCGTTATTTAGACCTTAATATAGTACTGTTTGCAACACGGTTTATGGATAATGCCGGTACGGTTTTACCTCGTCTTTTTGCTTTTAACCCAAATATTTTGCCAGAAATTTTGTATCAATTATTTATCTCCATTGCAATTGGTATTTGCGCGTTGGTTATTAGTGCGGTGGTTTCTATGGTACTTGCATTTTTAGCGGCGGATAATATTGCACCCTTTAAGCCTCTTGCCTGGGTAATAAAAGGTTTGGTTAGCCTTATTAGAGCGGTGCCTTCCCTTGTGCTTATTCTTATGGTGGTTGCAAGCCTTGGCTTTGGATATACTACCGCCGTTATCGGACTTATGTTTTCCTCTGTTGGATATTTAACCCGCGCGTTTATTACAAGCATAGAAGAGCAGGATTTTGGCACGATAGAGGCTATGAGAGCAACAGGCGCGAGTCGTTTGCAAATGATTATCCATGGACTTTTGCCAAGTGTTGCCACCGCTTTTATTTCTTGGATTGCCATTAGGCTAGAAAATAATGTGTCCGATTCGGTTTCTATTGGAATTGTGGGGGCTGGTGGTGTTGGCATGCTTATTTCCCGGGCAAGCCGCCAATTAAATTTTCCAAATCTTACAACAATTATTGTGGTCATTTTTATTGGGATGTTAATTATTGAATTTGCGTCGGCTAAACTCAGGAGAAGATTTTTACCAGTATAACCTTCACGCATTTAGGCTAGGATATTTATAGAATATCTGGCTGGGGGCTGAACATGCGTCGAGGATTAAAAATTTCTGCATTTTTACTCATATCAATACTTATTGGCTATTGCGTTGGCAGTGTCACTATTTTGCTGCGTTTTCCACATGAAATACGCATGACAGAGTTTGCTACCCACAGGATAAGCATAGGACTGCCCCTTTCGGCCACATTCCAAAGCGAAACAACCGCTGTAACTAAGGTAAACGATCTGCCTGTTACAGAAGATTTTAGTATTCGTGCCCTGCGTCCTTTGACAATTCAAACCGATGGCGTTGGTACCGCGGAAATGACAATTGGCGCATTTGGTGTGTCAATGCGCCGGGTTGTATTTGAAATTGTACCCGAAATAAAAGTTGTGCCCCTTGGCACGGCCATTGGCGTGCGCATAAACACAGATGGTGTAATGGTCTTGGGTACAGGAAATTTCTTAGGTACAGATGGAGAAACACATAGCCCAAGTGAAGGGATTCTTAGGGCGGGAGATTTAATTTTTAAGGTAAACGGCCAAAGCATAAATTGCAAAGAGACATTGAGCCAAACTATCGCAAAAAGCAAGGGTAATATCTTTCTATATCTCCGTCGTAATGATACAGAAATGCAAGTTGAAATAATTCCCGAAATTGCAGTAACAGACGGTATTAGGCACATTGGCGCCTGGGTGCGGGATTCTACCAAGGGCATTGGCACACTGACCTATTACAACCCGCGCACAAGTACTTTTGGCGCACTTGGTCATGGTATAATGGATGTAGATACAAAAAAGTTGATGTCTGTAAAAAGCGGTATGATAATGCCATCCACAGTAACATCCGTTAAAAAAGGCGCACGCGGTGCACCTGGGGAACTTGAAGGAACAGTGGATGCGGCGCGCAGTTTAGGACAGATTATAATGAATAGCCCAAGTGGGATTTATGGTAGGCTTGACTCTCATGCTGCGGCCGAAATAGTTACCCGGGAACCTATGCCTATTGCCTTGCGTTCCCACATAAAAGAAGGACCTGCAACAATTTTAACCAGTGTGAGTGGAAGTGCCGTGCAGGAATTTGAAATTTATATTGAAAGTGTAAATCGTTTTACAACAGATGAAACAAAGGGAATGGTAATACGTATTACAGACCCTCAACTTCTTAAAATAACCGGTGGAATTGTACAAGGCATGAGCGGTAGTCCAATTTTGCAAAATGGCCGGGTTGTTGGCGCAGTAACCCATGTGTTTGTGCAGGATCCTACCAAAGGGTATGGCATTTTTATAGAGAGTATGATGCCATCCTAATTATTCTTTACCTTAGCCCCCAACACCAGCAAAATGATTAATATTAAAAACGCTATTGATGCTGTCAATAAATTCATTATGTTATTTATATCATATACAATGGTAACAAGCGTCATAATAACCCAACGTCCAAGCAATATTGCGGTAAGTAGCCGGGCTGCAAATCTTACCTTAGCCATATCTCTCTGAAAGGACATGATAATTGCCGCAACACCGTAAAATAAATCTTGGATGCCTATCATGTGCAATTGAAATGTGAAAACAGCTATTGTGCTGTTATCAATATGAGACCCATGTAAAATAGGCAGCGCT